>Ga0233425_10000237_pt1 | contig 144664 bp, 134 predicted proteins | sample Watercolumn_Towu_2_FD_181712 | JGI IMG/M metagenome (GOLD analysis project Ga0233425, IMG submission 181712) | Freshwater microbial communities from Lake Towuti, South Sulawesi, Indonesia - Watercolumn_Towuti2014_140_MG | ecosystem: Environmental > Aquatic > Freshwater > Lake | place...
AGATGCCGCCTATCACCTGGCGGCAAGCAGTCAATCAGTTCGCCATTCTGTTCGGCGAGCGATTCACCGCCGCCATCAGCTGAGATCTTTTAACCGACCTCAGCACACGAAATTCCTGACACGTCCCGTCAGGTCCGGCGTGATGCGGAAATCTGTGGCCAGCGAGAACGTCTGGCGGCGCACGTGCACGTTCGGCTCGTTGGTATTGCCGTCCTCGTTCACCGCGTTGACGCGGTAGCCGAAGCGATCATCATTGCCGAAGCGGCCACCGATGTCGACTTTCTCGCTCCAGACGTTGTTGGTCTGGTAGCCAAAGGTCACCTCGCGCAGCGGCTTGTCCGTGGGCTTCTTGGTGACGTAGTTGATGATACCGCCCGGCGAGCCGAATCCGTACATGAAGCCCGAGAGACCCTTGAGCAGCTCCACCTGTTCAAACGGCTCCAGTGGGATGTCCGCGTCCCAGGTTACGAAGTTCTGGCCATCGACCTTGGTGCCGTCGAGCATGTCCACGCGGATGCCGCGCACGGCGAAGTACGAGTTCTCGGTTCGAGCGTTGTCGCCCAGCACCTGTACAGCGGGGTCGTACTTGAAGACGTCGTTGGCGGTCTGCGCCAGGCGCTGCTGGATCTCGTCGCTCGATACCGCATTCACGGAGAAAGGCGTATCCACAGCCTTGCGATCACCGAGCGCACCGCTGCTCACCCGCTCCACCTTGACTGCTTCGCCCGTACGGTCTGCCACGACCGTGGCAGGCGGCAGCGTCGTCGTGGCGCTCTCGGGCTGGGATTGGGCCTGAGCCTGGACCGCGCCTGACAGGGTGAGGCCCATTACGGCGATGGCAACCGGCGACAGGACAGTGGACAAACGCGGCGCGCGCACGGCGGCGCGTCCGCTGGAGAAGCGGTGTTTAGACATCGAATTCCCGGATTTTCGTTGAAAATGGGCCAGATATGCAGCGTGAAGCACAAACGGGCCGCAGCAAGGTGATCCTGATGCACAATGATAATACGAATTGTTCGCATTTATAGCATCGAAAAGCCTCACCCTCGACATGTGTTGAACCATCAACGAGATCATTGTTGCGAGCGCCCAACGATTGGGGCAGAGCATTGCAATACGAACGGTGCGGCCCACGCGGGGTCGAGGGCCACCAACGGCAAGTTCAGGCGCTGGCCATCAAGCTGCCGCCGCAAGCCGCTGGCGATACCCATCTGCTGCCCTGAACGCCTGCAGGCTGGAAGCAAATGCAAAACGGCGACGCCACCAGGCGTCGCCGTTCGACTACCAGCCAGCGCTACGTTTCAGATACGTCTCAGCCCACCTTCCAAACGGGCTGAGGGTTCTTGACGCCGGCGCCGCTCAACCTTACTTGGCCGCGGTCTTGACCGGCGTGCCCGTGTAGCTCAGCGAAGACAGTTCTTCCTTCGCATTTTCCGGGGTCTCGAGTTCGAGCACGACACGGCCCACCATCAGGCCAAGCCGCTTGTCCTGAATAACGAGATACGGCTCCTGTTCCTGGCGGCCTCCTGTGGGTCTTTGTGTCCCGGGTCTATCGCTTTCGCGCAGTCGAAGCAGTGATCGCCGAACTGCCGCGAAGCGCGCCGGCCATACTGGGCGATGCTCTCGCCTTCAACTAGCGCAAGGTAATCCTTCGCTATATGATTGCTCCGCCATTCGCTTGACAACCGGCCACGCCAGGCCGGCCCGCGTAGAGCGCCCGGCCTTTATGGAGATATTCATGTCTTTAACTAGTGCAGCGCAGTCGCTCCCTGCCGGTTTTCACGCGCAGGACATCTCCACCAACGGCACCACGCTGCATGTGCGCAGCGGCGGCGCGGGGCCAGCTGTTGTCTTGATGCATGGCTATGGGGAAACCGGCGACATGTGGGCCGCAATGGCCGCGGATCTTGTGCGCGACCATCTGGTGATCGTCCCCGATCTGCGCGGTCTCGGTCTGTCGGCGAAGCCTGCGGACGGCTTCGACAAGAAGAATCAGGCAGTCGACCTTGCCGGCGTGCTCGCGGTGCTCGGTGTCGAGCAATTCGATCTCGTCGCGCACGATATCGGCAACATGGTGGCCTTTCAGTTTGCCGCGCAACAGCCCGAACGGGTCAGGCGTCTCGCGCTGATCGACGCACCGCTGCCGGGCGTCGGCCCATGGGACGACATCCTGAAGAGCCCGATGCTGTGGCATTTCCGCTTTGGGGGGCCAGATATGGAACGATTGGTCGCGGGCCGCGAGCGCATCTATTTGGATCGCTTCTGGAACGAGTTCTCGGCGAATCCGGCGCGCTTCAGCGAAGCGGCCCGCAACCACTATGCGGAACTCTATGCATTACCGGGCGCGATGCGCGCTGGCTTCGCGCAGTTCGCTGCATTCGACCAAGACGCGGCCGACAACCGCGCCTGGCTTGCTAGCGGTTCACGGCTCCGTATGCCGGTGCTAGCGGCCGGCGGTGAGAAATCGTTCGGCTCGACGATGGCCGTCGTGGCGAGAGCAGCCGCCGATGACGTGCGTGAGGTCATCGTGCCCGACTCGGGCCACTGGGTAATGGAAGAGAATCCGCAGGCAACCATCGCACTGGTGCGCGACTTTATCACCGGGAACTGAACAAAGCGTGGGGCGGATGCGCAGCGCAGGCGATGGCGCGCCAAGCACGCCGCCATCGTTTTTGCGCGAAATCGGTGAGCCGAGCGGATCCGATTCCGCCATTCCGCGCCAAGGCCAATCCCGGTTGAGCAGCGTCACGCGTTGCACGCGCTACGCTTCCCATTTCATTCTCCTCAGCCTTATTGACTGGACATCCGGGACATATCGACGAACACAACTTCCCAGATGTGGCCATCCGGGTCTTCAAAACTGCGACCGTACATGAAACCGAGGTCTTGCTTGGCGTTGATGTCCGGTTTGCCCCCGTGCGCGCCGGCAGTCTCAATCATCTTGTCGACACTTCTACGATCCTCCGCGCTTAGCGCCAGCATTACCTCGCTTTCCTGCCGGGAGTCCGTAATCGGTTTTTTCGTGAAATTCGCCCATTTTTCATGCGTCAAGAGCATCACGAAAATCGCGTCCGACAACACCATGCAGGAGCTCGTATCGTCACTGAACTGCGGATTTCTGACGGCACCGATGGCAGCATAGAATTCCGTCGCCTTTGATAGGTCCCGTACCGGCAAGTTGATAAATATCTGCCTAGACATAGGTATTTCACTCCTTTCCGTAAAGGTTTAAAACACTTCTGACGACAGCCAGCCCCAGTCCGGGCGAGCGATCCTGTACCACCACCTTGTTCATTCGCGTCGCAGCGCGCGAGTGGCGGCGTAGCGCCAGACTGCGGCCAAAGATGGCGACAGTCGCGCACACCATCCGCAGCACCCTACTCCATCTTGTCCGTGCGCACGCTGTAGGGAATTCGTTCCTCTTCGTAGAGCCGGTAGATCAGCGCGAGCATTTCCCTGATATCACGTGACTCGTCCATGGCGCGCATACTCATGATGATGGGCGACGTGAGCGTCGGGTCATCCAGTTCCATGTAGCTCACGTCGTCGCGCTTGAGCCCGTAGACACTGCTCGGCACGACGGAAATCCCCTCACCCGCCGCCACCAGTCCCAACGCAATCTGCAATTCACGGACCTCATAGATGCGCCGCGGCGTCAGCGCACGCTCCTGAAATGCAGAGAGAACCTGGTCCGCATAACTGGGCCTCGGAGTCTTCGGAAAAACAATAAGGGTTTCGTAGATCAGGTCCCGAAGCGATAGCACCGGCTTGGACACGGAGAGCGGGTGGCCAACCGGAAGCGCGACAATCATCTTCTCTTCACGCAGAATCACCCGGCGGATGTTCGCGTCCTCATGGCGAATGCGACCGAATCCGATATCGATGCGACCGTCCTTGAGCGCGCGAAGCTGGTCCATCGTCGACATCTCGTGCAGGCTGAGTTCCACCGATTTGTTCTCGTCGCGAAATCGCCGGATGATCTTGGGCAGCATGCCGTAGAGCGTGGAACCGACAAAGCCCACGGACAGGCTACGCTCAATGTTGCCCACACGCCGCGTCATCGACTCCAGATCGTTCGTCTGCGCAATGAGTTGCACCGCGTGCGAATAGAAGAACTTGCCGGTCTCCGTAAGCTTGAGCGGGCGAGAGTTCCGTTCGAATAACTGCACTCCAAGAATCTCCTCAAGCTGCTGGATTTGCCGACTAAGCGGCGGCTGCGCGATATGGAGCCGTTGAGCTGCACGTGTGAAGTTGCGCTCTTCAGCAACCGCCACAAAATAGCGCAGGTGCCGTAGCTCCATACAATACCTCCTGGATATAGCCCGATACTAAAACGGTGTTGGACGGGTCCGTTTTGCGGCCCTATTCTGCTTTCACGATCTGTTTCAGCGGCCGATTATACCTTCCAGGTAGCTCTGGACCGACCTGAAATGAGGGTTAACCCCATCAAAAATACAGAGACTTAGGAGCAGACATGAGTGCCAAAGTATTCGCCACGAAGGAAGTGCAGGGCCTGCTGAAGGCCGCAGCAAATCTGGATAGCCCAGAGGGCAACGCGCGTGTCAAAGAGATCACGCATCGTTTATTGAGCGACCTCTTCAAGGCCATCGACGACCTGGACATGACGCCCGATGAAATCTGGGCCGGGGTGAATTACTTCAATAAGCTCGGCAAGGATGGCGAGGCTGCGCTCCTGGCTGCTGGCATTGGTCTCGAAAAATATCTCGACATCCGCATGGACGCAGCCGATCGTGAAGCCGACATCCACGGCGGCACGCCGCGCACCATTGAAGGCCCACTGTATGTCGCGGGTGCTCCCGTACGCGACGGCGTCTCGAAGATTGACATCAATCCCGACGAAGATGCCGGCCCCCTAGTGATTCGCGGCACGGTCACGAGCCCCGACGGCAAGCCCGTGGCCAATGCCATCGTCGAGTGCTGGCATGCCAACTCGAAGGGCTTCTATTCGCACTTCGATCCGACCGGCGCGCAAGAAGACTTCAACCTGCGTGGCGCAGTCAAGACGGGCGCCGACGGTAAGTACGAGTTCCGCACGCTGATGCCTGTTGGCTACGGGTGCCCGCCGCAAGGCGCGACACAGCAGTTGCTTGACGCGATGGCGCGCCACGGCAATCGCCCGGCGCACGTGCACTTCTTCGTGACCAGCGACAAGATGCGCAAGCTGACAACGCAGATCAACATCGAAGGCGATCCGCTGATCTGGGATGACTTCGCATACGCCACGCGTGAAGAGCTGGTACCGCACGTGATCGAAAAGACCGGCGGCGCCGCGCTTGGACTCAAGGCCGACGCATATAGGGAAATCGAGTTCGACATCGTGTTGACCCCGTTGGTCGAGGGGAAGGACAACCAGCTCGTCAATCGCCCACGCGTGTCCGCCACCGCGTAAGCGCTCCGCACGGCGGCCCGCATTGACAGGTCGCCAACTCCTCCGCAAGAACTTTCCGAACCGTGCGGGCCTGACCACCAGGCCGGCCTGGGGAGACGACTCATGCCTGCAACTATCGACAAAGCCCGCCAACTGGACGATCTGTTGAGCAACGCCGTTCAGGATGACAAGGAAAACGGCGTCTTCCGCTGCCGCCGCGACATCTTTACGAACGCCGACCTGTTCGAACTCGAGATGAAGCACATCTTCGAGAGCAATTGGGTCTATCTGGCCCACGAAAGCCAGGTCCCTGAGATCAACGACTACTACACCACGTGGATGGGTCGCCAGCCGATCGTCATCACGCGGGACAAAACCGGCGAACTGCACGCCGTGATCAATGCGTGTGCGCACAAGGGCGCCATGCTGTGCCGTCGCAAGCATGGCAACAAGGGCAGCTTCACGTGCCCGTTCCATGGCTGGACCTTCTCCAACGCCGGCAAGCTCCTGAAGGTGAAGGACGAGAAAACCACGGAATACCCAGTGCAGTTCAACAAGCAGGGCTCGCACGACTTGAAAAAGGTTGCGCGCTTCCAGAACTACCGGGGCTTCCTGTTCGGCAGTCTCAGTGAAGACGTAATGCCGCTCGAAGATTACCTGGGCGAGGCGAAGGTCATCATCGACCAGATCGTCTCGCAGGCGCCGCAAGGCCTGGAAGTGTTGCGCGGCAACTCTTCTTACATCTACGACGGCAACTGGAAGCTACAGATGGAGAACGGCTGCGACGGCTATCACGTCAGCACCGTGCACTGGAACTACGCCGCAACGATGGGCCGCCGCAAGGTCGAGGGCACCAAGGCCGTTGATGCAAACAGCTGGAGCAAGTCGGTGGCGGGCGTGTATGGATTCGAGCACGGTCATATCCTGCTCTGGACCAGGACGATGAATCCCGAAGTGCGCCCGGTCTACCAGCACCGCGACGAAATCGCCTCGCGTGTCGGGGAAGACAAGGCCGACTACATCGTGAATCAGACGCGCAACCTGTGCCTGTACCCGAACGTGTTCCTGATGGATCAGTTCAGCACGCAGATTCGCGTGGTGCGTCCTATCAGTGTCGACAAGACCGAGGTCAGCATTTTTTGCTTCGCGCCGAAAGGCGAAAGCGCGGAAAGCCGCGCCATTCGTATTCGTCAGTACGAAGACTTTTTCAATGTCTCCGGCATGGGCACCAGCGACGATCTGGAAGAGTTCCGTGCATGTCAGGCAGGCTACGCGAGCACGACGTCGATGTGGAATGACATGTCGCGCGGTGCGCCCTTGTGGGTCCGCGGTCCCGACGCAAACGCCAAGGGCATGGGCGTGAATCCGCTGATCTCCGGCGAGCGCAGCGAGGACGAAGGCCTGTTCGTCGTGCAACACGAATACTGGATGCAGGTGATGCGCGACGCCCTGCGCAAGGAACGAGCAGAGGCAGACGTATGACCATCGACTATCAAGACATCTGTCAGGCGCTCTTTCAGGAGGCACGCTATCTCGATGACCGTCAATGGGACGAGTGGCTGGCCTGCTACACCGATGACGTCACCTACTGGATGCCCGCCTGGGACGACGACGACAAGCTCACCGAAGACCCGCAAACGGAAATCTCGCTGATGTTTTACGCGGACCGTGGTGGCCTGGAAGACCGCGTGTTCCGTATCCGAACCGAGCGCAGCAGCGCCTCGATGCCGGAACCGCGCACCAGCCACAATGTGACCAACGTCGAGGTGCTGGCGCAGCGCGACGACGAAGTCGACGTTCGCTACAACTTCAACACGCTGAGCCATCGCTACAAGGTGACAGACCAGTTTTTCGGCACGGTCTACCTTACCTTGCGCAAGCGTGAAGATCGCCTGCTGATTTCCAGCAAGAAGGTCGTGCTCAAGAATGACTATATCCGCCAGGTGCTCGACGTCTATCACGTCTGACGGCACGGGTTGGAATAAAGACAGGACGCAGGAGGCAACATGTCCAGCTACAACATCGCACTGAATTTTGAAGACGGCGTGACCCGCTTCGTCGAATGCAAGGCGGGCGAGAAAGTTCTCGATGCCGCGTTTCGCGCCAAGATCAATCTGCCGATGGATTGCTCCGACGGCGTGTGCGGAACCTGCAAGTGCCGCGCCGAGAGCGGCAGCTACGACCTGGGCGACGACTACATCGAGGATGCACTGAGCGATGACGAGAAGGCCGGCGGACTTGTGCTCACGTGCCAGATGGTGCCGCAGAGCGACTGCGTGATCGCGGTTCCGGTGTCGTCGACCGTTTGCAAGACCGAGCAAAGCAAATTTGCCGCAACGGTCACCAAGATCGAACAGCACAACGATGCGGCCGTGGTCCTTGAACTGAACGTCGACAGCATTCCCCCGGTCTTCCTGGCGGGGCAGTACGTCAACATCGATGTACCGGGCAGCGGCCAGCATCGCTCGTATTCGTTCTCTTCCGCGCCTGGCGCATCGACAATCAGTTTTCTGATCAAGAAGATTCCGGGCGGGGTGATGAGCACGTGGTTGGAATCGGCCCGGCCCGGCCACCACGTACAACTGACCGGCCCGCTGGGCAGCTTTTATCTGCGTGCCGCGGAACGGCCCTTGCTGTTGCTGGCCGGCGGCACCGGCCTGGCTCCTTTCCTCTCGATGCTCGAAGTGCTGGTGCGTGCGAACTCGCAGCAGAAGGTGCATATGATCTACGGCGTGACGCGGGATCTCGATCTGGTCCAGGTCGAGCAAATCGAGGCATACGCCGCGAAGCTGCCTCACTTCACCTTCAGCACCGTGGTTGCGGAAGCGGCATCGAATCACCCGCGCAAGGGCTGGGTGACCGAGCATATTCCGGCGGAGTGTTTGAACGATGGGGATGTCGACGTGTACCTGTGTGGGCCGCCGCCGATGGTCGACGCCGTGCGCAAGTACTTTGACGACCATGGCGTCAAGCCCAACAGCTTCCATTACGAGAAGTTCACGCCCAACGCGGCCCCGGTGACGCCATGAGCGCCCGACGATTCGAAGGCAAGGTGATGGTGGTCACTGGCGCAGCCCAGGGTATTTGCCGTGGGGTGGCCCTGCGCGCAGCGGCCGAAGGCGCCAAGGTCCTGTTTGTCGACCGCGCCGACTTCGTTGCCGAAGTCGCTGCCGAAGCACAGGGGGCCGAGACAGCCGGCTTCATTGCGGACCTGGAAACCTATGACGGTGCCGCCGCCACGATGGATTTCGCGGTGAAGATATTTGGCCGCGTCGACATTCTGATCAACGGTGTGGGCGGCGCCATCCGCATGCGGCCTTTCGCCGAATTCGAACCCGACCAGATCGATGCCGAGATTCGCCGTTCGCTCATGCCTACCCTGTACGCATGCCATGCGGTGCTGCCGCACATGCTTGCCCAAGGTGGCGGCACCATCGTGAACGTGTCCTCGAACGCTACGCGCGGAATACGTCGCGTGCCGTACTCGGCGGCCAAGGGTGGCGTCAACGCCATGACGCAGTCCCTGGCGATGGAATACGGCGAGCACAACATTCGCGTGGTTGCGGCGGCCCCCGGCGGGACCGAAGCGCCTGCGCGACGCGTGCCGCGCAACGCCGCGGGCGACAACGCACAAGAGAAGGCCTGGATGCGCGAGGCGGTCGCCCAGGTGACCGAGTCTACGTTCTTCAAGCGATACGGCACGCTGGACGAGCAGATCGCCCCGATTCTCTTCCTGGCCTCTGACGAAGCGGGCTACATTACGGGCGCGGTGCTTCCGGTGGCCGGCGGCGACAACGGCTAGCGCCCTGCCCCGCCGCAGGCCCTGCATCAGCATGCGGCCGGCAAACTCAACGTTTCAGCCTCGAACGGCCACTGCCGACGTAATTCGTCGCGCTAGGGATTGGCGTCAAGCATTCCGAATGCTGCGCCATTCCGCCCATTGCCACGACAACAGCGCCGGGATTCCGAACGCCAACTCTCGCGTGCGCTTCACCAGGGCAAGCGCCAGCGATGTGGGCGGATCGATCCCCAGGCTGGTTCCCAGCGCCACCAGCACAGCTTCCTGCACGCCCAGCCCCGCCGGGATAAAAAACGCGATCTGGCGCGCCGCCAGCGTCAACGCTTCGATCGCCAGTGCGTCGCCAAAGTCGACTGTCTGCCCCAACAGCGGCAGTCCCCACCACACTTCCAGCGTCCCCACTACCAGACTAGCCAACTGCCACGCCAGCGTGCTCGCCAGCAGGCGTCCACGTCCGCATAGGGATCGGATTTGCCAGTCGAAGCGCTTGCCATCCAACCGCGACAGCAGACGGTGCTGCTCGCCAAGCATGCGTCGCGCGGCGGCTTCAAGCCACGCAAACCATGCCCCATGACGCAGCGCATAGGCGAACAGGGCAGGCACCGGCAACGACAGCAGCAGGCCCACCGTCACCAGCACGATGTTGCCGGTAGCCGGTATCGTCGAGATAAGCAGCAGTGAGCCGGCGAGCGCGAACAGGTAGTGCGCGAACATCGTCACCATGACCTCGACCAGCACACTGGCGGTGACGGCGCTGCCATCGGGCACCCGGCGCAGAGCCAACCGGATGCCAACGATCTCGCCGCCGACCCCGGCAGTTGGCAGTAGTCGGGAAACGGCCTCGCGCACGGCGGCCACCCAGAGCAGGAAGTTGGTATCCGCGCGCGCATCAGGGTCGGCCGGCGCCAACAGTGTTCGCCATCCGCGCGCGTCCAGCCAGAGCGCCGCGGCGTGGATCGGCGCCAGCCATATCAATGGCCAGCCGGCATGAGCGAGGATATCGAAGACCTGGGTCAGCGCTTGCCGCGCCACCACCACGGTGAGGATCAGCAAGCCCACCAACGCCCCCGGCAAGGCAAAGCGCTTCCACGTCATGCAGTGAGCAAGTCGGTAAAGCCGCCTCGGCGCGGTGCCACCCGCTCCGCCGCCGCACGCACGCGCGGAGACAGCAAAGCGGCCAGTTCATCGGCATGCCGATAGTCGGGCATCGACGCACCGATGCGGGCACCCGAGGTGACCGCGGGATGCAAGTACATTTCCACCACGCCCGGCGGCAGCCGGTCCAGCGCCGCCAGCACCGCGGCCTCGTCCATCGCGCCGCTGTCCGACAGTCCCAGCACAAAGTCGTTGTGTACGATGCCGGCACGCTCCAGGCGCCGTCGCAGCAGGGCCAGCCACGGTCGCAGGAAGACGGCGCCCCCGACCTCGCGAGGCAGACGCATGGCGCGCAGGCCATAGTCGCGGCCGATGCGGAGGATCAGGCCCAGAATGGTCGGGTGCAGATGAAAGTGCTTGTGCGCGTTCACGTGGTCCAGGGTCAGTCCTGTTTGCCGGAACGCTTCGAATTGCGCCCGTATCTCCAGCGCAAGCTGCGCGCGCGCCGCGGGAAACAGGGCAAAGCGCAGACCGTCGCGCACCATCGCATCGCCGAAGCGGCCATCGATATCGACCAGATCGGGAATCGACTCCCACGGCAGCGTCGACCAGCCATCGGCCAGTACCAGATGCAAGCCAACGCGCAGTCCCGGCAGCCGGTGCGCGCGGGCCACGGCATCGGCGGCAGCTGGTGCGCTCACCATCAGGCTCGCGGCGTTGAGGATGCCGTCGCAGTGCGCCTGCTCTACAGCCGCATTGACATCGCCGTGCAGACCGAAGTCGTCGGCGGTGACGATCAGCATCGTGCGGCCGGCCACGTCTCAGGCCTCGTGAGAATGCAGGAAGCGGAAGAATTCCACGCCTTCGCGCAGTCGCCGCCGGGTCATGCTCCAGCTACCCATCATCTCCCTGACGATTTCCCAGATTTTGGACGGGCGGAAATAAAAGCGCCGGTAAAACGTTTCTACGCCGTGATAGATCTCCTCGCGGCTCAGATGCGGATAGCTGATGGCGGCCAGCTGCACGCCCTGGTCGTTCACGAGATGGATCACCTTGTTTTCCTCGAGCCAGCCGTTATCGACCGCCTGCCGGTAGAGCGTGGTGCCGGGATACGGCGCCGCCAGCGATACCTGGATCGTGTGGGGATTGATCTCCTTGGCGTAGGCGATGGTCTTCTCGATGGTCTCGCGCGTTTCGCCGGGCAACCCCAGGATGAATGTGCCGTGGATCTGGATGCCAAGCTTGCGGCAGTCCTCGGTGAAGCGCCGCGCGATGTCAGTGCGAAGCCCTTTCTTGATATTCAAAAGGATCTGATCGTCGCCGGACTCATAGCCCACCAGCAGCAGGCGCAGGCCGTTCTCCTTCATGATCTTGAGCGTGTCATATGGCACATTGGCCTTGGCATTGCACGACCACGGCAGACCGATCTCGCCCAGGCCGCGCGCAATCTCTTCCACGCGTGGCTTGAAGTCGGTGAACGTGTCGTCGTCGAACATGATCTCGCGCACTTCGGGCATGTTCTCCTTGATCCACCGGACCTCGTCGATCACGCTCTGGGCCGATCGCGTGCGGTAGCGATGCCCGCCTACGGTCTGCGGCCACAGGCAGAACGTGCAGCGCGAACGGCAGCCGCGCCCCGTGTAGATCGACACATACGGATGCAGCAGATAGCCGATGAAGTAATTGCGGATCTTCAGGTCGCGCTTGTAGACCGGCGCGACGAACGGCAGCTCATCCATGTTTTCGATCATGGGGCGCGACGGATTGTGTTCGATCGACCCATCCGGCAGCCGGAAGCTGAGGCCGGCAATCTCGCGCAGGGGCTTGCCCGCCGCCACGTCCTGGCACGTGTAGTCGAATTCCTCGCGGCACACGAAATCGATGGCTGTGGTGGCCGAGAGCGTGCCACCGGGGTCCACCGCCGCCTTCGCGCCCACCATGCCGATTATCAAGCCGGGACGACGCGCCTTGAGCTGCTCGGCAAACCTGGCGTCGGTGGGAAACGACGGGGTGCTGGTATGGATGATCACCAGGTCGTAGCCCACGGCGATATTGAGCGTCTGCTCAACGCCCAGTCCATCGGCCGGCGCATCGAGCACGCGGCTGTTTGGCACCAGCGCGGCCGGTTGCGCCAGCCAGGTGGGATACCAGAACGACTTGATCTCACGCTTTGCCTGGTAGCGCGATCCGGCGCCGCCATCGAACCCATCGAACGAGGGCGCCTGCAGGAACAGCGTTTTCATCGGGTTTCATCCTGTAGATGGGGATGGGAGGAAGTTGCCAGTTCATGGGACATGGCGGCGTGTGCCGTTGCCTGCACGATGCCCGGTCGGGACGCGGGGTAAGCGCCAGGATGTCCGGGCGGCGCATCCATCGTAGCCATCACATGGCCACGCCAGTGCACGTGGCCATTGCCCAGCGCGGCGGCCCATTCGACCAGCAGCAGCGTGTCGCGCAGCGGGGCCATCAGGGCTCTGCCCGCGCGGCCCGCCAGCGCGCAGCGTGCCAGCACGCCGGCCAGCGCGATAACGAATACCACCGGCAGCGGGGCCAGCAGACAGCCCAGCAGCAGCATCGGCCACGTGAACGTGATGAACATGAAATAGAAGCCGGGTGCGCTGAGCGATCGGATCGTGCGCAGCCAGCGCAGTTCGTGTCGCCACAAAGCTGGCAGGCTGGTTTCGGTCACGTCGGTATCGACCACCACCTCTGAGAGAACGGTCTGCCAGCCGCACTGGCGCGTCAGCTCACCAAGCCAGAAATCGTCGGCCAGCCGGTTGGCCAGTGCGTGGAAGCCGCCGATGGCGTTCAGCGTGTCGCGCCGCAGCGCGATAGTCGCGCCAAAGCCGAAGCGCCGCGACCCGCCGGCATGGGCCACGCGCACCGACGGTGCAAACCAGTCGTCGATGAACGCGGCGCCGAGGCGGGACCAGACGCTGTCGACGGCGCGGCCCCGATACAGACAGGTGACCACGCCGACATGGGGATCGCTCAGCGCGCCAGCCAGCCGTTGCAGGTAGTCGGGCGGCACGGCGATGTCACTGTCCGCGATGACCAGGTGTTCATGCCGGGCCGCCCGGTAAAGGTTGATCAGGTTGCTGACCTTGGGATTGCGGCCATGAACGCGGCCATCGACGACCAGCGCGATATCGCAATCGGGAAACTCGGCTTGCAGCCGGTGCACCACGCCAATGGCCGGGTCATCGGCGGCACATACGCCAAACACCAGTTGGAAACAGGCGTGTCGCTGGCGGCAGAGTGTGGCGAGGTTCTCGTACAGGTGCGGCTCGGCGCCGCAGAGCGGCTTGAGCACGGAGATCGGCGCGTAGTGACGGGGCAGCTCGGACGGTTTGAGCGGATGCCGGCTGACGCTGGCGGCGACGATGGCGTACACCGTGGCGGCTTCGACCAGCAGTTGTCCCACGGTAGCGGTCCAGACGGCGCTCATCTTGCCCCTCGCATACAGGAGATGCCCTTGAACTGTTGCTGCCGCGAGGTATCGGTAGCGCCGTCCCCGTTGCCACTGAGACGCCGGCAGTCGCCCTCGCATTGCCGGCACTACTCTGTCATCCAACTGTTAAGCGGACATTAACCCTCAAAGAAAATTGTGTGATACCAGACACGCCGGCGCACGGTGGAAGCATTGCAGCCCCAAACAGAATGGAGCGTGACGGATGGAGAGCGATGGGCGCTGCCACGCGGACGGCCGGGCGCATCGTCCGTATCGCTACCGGTAGGCGTGGTCGTCCACGACTTTCGCTACCGTCCGGAGCGCGCGCGGGAGCGTGTCAAGACTGACGGACCCAAGTGCCAGGCGGATGGCGTGCGGCACCTGTTTGGTGGCGGCGTAAGGATGCGCGGTAGATACGGAGATACGCTCATCCAGCAAGGTCTTCGTGATCGAATCGGCACGCGCATCCTCAGGTAGCGGCAGCCAGACGAAGTATGAGGCGGGATGCCGGACAAGATCGAGATGCCCGAGCACTTCGGTCACGATGTGCTGGCGCACCGCGGCGTCGCGTCGCTTTTCCGCCTCCAGCCGCGCAACCGTCCCATCCTCGATCCAGCCACAGGCAATCGCTGTCATCGTGGTCGGCGTATGCCAGGTGGTTGCTCGGATCGTTCGCTCGAACCTGGGAATCCAGGCCTGCGGTGCGCAAACCGGGCCGACGCGCAATCCAGTGGCCACGCTCTTGGAAAGACTCGATACGTACACGGTGATTTCCGGCGCCAACGCAGCCAGTGGCGGTGGAGCGTCGGCTGCCAGGAACGCGTATGCCGCGTCCTCGATCAGGATCAGACCATGCTGGCGGGCTATGGCCACCAGATCGCGCCGCCGGCGCGCGCTCATGACCCAGCCAAGCGGATTGTGCAGCGTCGGCATGGCATACACGGCACGCACCCGACGTTTTCGGCACAGCCCGGCCAGTGCGTCCAGGTCCGGGCCCTTCGTGCCCGCCGGGATCGCCACCAGTTCCAGCCGGCACGCTTCGGCGGTGAGTTTGAAGCCCGGGTAGGTCAATGCGTCGACCGCGACCACATCGCCGGGCTCCAGCAACGCCATCGCCGTAACCGTCAGACCGTGCTGCGCGCCACTCACCAGCACCGTGTTGTCGGCCTTCGCGGGCAATCCGCGTCCGGCAAGATGCCGCGCCATCGTTTCGCGGTCACGCGTTCTGCCGCCATGCGGATGGTATTTCAGCAACGCTTCCAGATTGCCGGCACCGGCCAGCTCGCGCAGGGCCGTCCTCAGCAAGTCGCCTTGTCCGGGCATCGATGGATTGTTGAATCTCAGGTCAACGGTGTCATCGCTCCAAGGCTGGAGGTCGATGCCGTGTCCACGCGGCAGCACTTCCTTTACGAACGTCCCCCGCCCCGTTTCGCCGCTTACCAGCCCCATCTCGTTCAGCTCAGCGTAAACGCGCGTCGCCGTGACCAGCGCCAGTCCTTCGCGGGCGGCGAGCTCGCGGTGAGTCGGCAGCCGCGTGCCGGGACGCAAACGCCCTTCATGGATGTCGGCCGCAAACTGATCGACCAGTTGTTTGTAGCGGTGTCGAGGCATGGCGAACGGATGCAGGACATTCGTGGAAATGTCCTGATTATGAGCCGCGATCGGATGTCGCACAAAAGCATTCGTCGTCTCTGGTACGCGCTTGCGGGCCAGCACGTTCTACACGCGTCCCGCGACTTGTATCCATGACAATGATTTGATTGTATTGAAACGCCACCCTACGATGGTCTCCAATGCGTTAGCCGCAAGCCTAAGCCCTTGTCGAAGCCATCATGGAACTGAATATCACCACCATCCTCGTGACGTTCGTCGGCGTCTTTCTGATCTGCTTCATGAAGGGAGCCTTTGGCGGAGGCTTTGCAATAGTGGGTATTCCGCTGCTGTCGCTTGTGATGGACCCCGTAGCGGCGGGTGGCCTGCTCGCGCCGCTGTTTATCGCGATGGATCTCTTCAGCCTGCGCTACTGGAAACCGTCGACGTGGTCCAGGCCAGATCTGCTTTTGCTGGTCCCCGGACTGGTAGTCGGAATCGGCGTCGGCTACTTACTGTTCCGCGTGCTTGACCACCGCGCCATCTCCATCGTCATGGCCGTGGTCACACTGAGCTTTGTCGGTCTGTGGCTGTTGCGGGGCGCAGAGGTTGCGGTTCAGCCCCGCTCTTCGCCCAAGGCGGTGGCAGCTGGCCTGACTTCGGGAATCACCACTATGGTCGCTCATTCCGGCGGTCCCCCGTTGGCGATGTACCTGTTGCCGCTGGGCCTGAGCAAACAGGTCTACGCGGGAACCACCAGCATGTTTTTCACCGTCGGCAACATCGTCAAGGCCGTGCCATGGCTGGCGCTGGCCAGGCCCGCAGGCGCCGTGTGGACGCTGATGACAATCTGCCTTCTTGCTGTGCCGGCCGGTGTCTGGCTTGGTTGGCGTCTGCAAGGCCGACTGAATCAGCGCCAGATGTATCGGGCATGTTATGGCCTGCTGGTTTTGACAGCTTTAAAGCTGCTGTGGGATGGGACCACGGGATACCTCGGTTAGCAGCAACGTGGCGGGTCGACGCAAATCACCCAGTCATCGCCAGGGTAACTTCAGCCGCGCCGCCAGCGCATCGAGTCAAGTCGACGCACCCGAAACCCTGCGAAAGCCCCGAGGGGCACTGGCTGCGGCGATCGCGGCGGGCACCTGCCGCCTCAGCCACGCATGCGCCGGGTCCGCGGTGTGGCGCGGATGCCAGGCCATCACCACGGTCTCGCCACGCGGCAGGAACGGCAGAGGCACCACCACGAGGCCCAGGCCGGGCGCCATCGCCCGCCCCAGTCGTTCGTTGAGGGTGGCGACGAAGTCGCCGCGCGCGGCAATCACGGGCGCGGCGCTGGCGTTTGCGACGGTGAGCACGACGCGCCGCGTCAACCCGTGCGCGGCTAGGGCCTCGTCAACGGCCGACGGCGCTCCAGGACGCCGCTGCACGTCAATGTGCAACTGTGCTGCGTAGCGGCGCGCGGTTGCAGGGCGGGCGGCGAACGGATGACCGGCCCGCACCACGGCGATCAAAGCCTGGGGGTACAACTCGACCACTTCGATTTCCGGCTCTCGCGGCCTGAACGTGCCGATGTCGAGATCGACGCGGCCGTCGCGCAATGCACCGTCATCGTCTTGTGTCTCAGTCACAAAGCGCAACTGGGCACGGGGCATCTCGATCGCCAGTGCGGCGCCGAGGGCACCGCCGAAGGCAATTGCAAAGCCGTCCGGCGCGCGCACGACGAAGCGCCTTTCAGTGCTCGCCAGGTCGTCGACGCGTGGCGGCTGGACCAGCGCCGCGGCCTGCGCAATCCACTGCGCCACCGGTTCGCGCAGCGCCAGCGCACGCGGCGTAGGCACCAGGCGCCGGCCGGCGCGCACAAGGAGCGGATCGCCGGTGAGTTCGCGCAGGCGGGCCAGCGCGTGACTGGTGGCTGGCACGCTCAGATGAAGCCGCTCGGCGGCACCGGTGACGCTGCCGGCCGCGAGCAACGCGTCAAGGGTGCGCAAGAGGTTGAGATCGTATGTTTTCATACCGTGCAATATTGGGTTCAGAACATTGCACTGGTCAAGTGGGTTCGGCAGATCCAGACTAGCCGCCATCGCACCTCACAACCCACGCGATCCCCTTCATCCCTGATCCCAAAGGAAACGTCATGCGCTCCCCTTCAACACACGATTCCCCCATCCTCGTAACCGCCGCCGCCGGTGCGGTCGGCGCCATTGGGCGCAGCGTCACCGAGATGCTGCTCGCCCGGGGCCATAAGGTGCGCGCAATGGTGCGACGCGACGACGCACGCGCGGAAGCCCTTCGCCTGCTCGGTGCCCAGGTGACCGTGGGCGACTTGACCGACCTCGCTTCGGTGCATCGCGCCATCGAGGGCTGCAAGCGCATTTACTTTGGCATGTCGGTCTCCGCTGCCTATCTCGAGGCGACTGTGAACGTTGCCGCAGTCAGCCGTCACCATGGCGTCGAGGCCATCGTGAACATGTCGCAGATGACGGTCTCGCAAATGAGCATCACCGAGACCACCGACAGCCCCCAACACAAGCTGCACTGGCTCGCCGAGCAGGCACTTGCATGGTCCGGCCTGCCGGTCGTCACGATACGCCCGACGGTGTTCCTCGAAGGCTTCTTCCAGGCGGCCGTCGCGGGGAGCGTGCGCGACGGCGATGCGCTCATCCTGCCGCTTGGCAGCGGCCGCACTGCGCCGATCTCTGCAGTGGATGTCGCGTTAGCAGTTGCTTTGGTGCTCCACGCGCCGGCCACGCATATCGGTCGCATCTATGAGCTCACGGGCCCGGAGTCGGCCGACCTGACGTACTTCGCGAGGGTCTTTTCCGAGGTGTTGGGACGCGAGATCCGCTATCGCGATGTGCCCGTCGATACCTGGATCGGACGAATGCGCGAACTCGGTCTTCCGGCCCACGTGCTATCGCATCTGGCGGCGATGGCGCGCTTGCATCAGCAAGGGCGCTACGACCGCATGACGGACGACTTCACGCGGCTGACTGGCTGCGCGCCGACAAGCATGCGCGAATTCGTACAGGCGCGCGCCGCGGAATTCACGCGGCCTGTGATGACCGCCTGAACGAAGCGCATGCATCCGGAGCGCCTCCCAGGTTTCCACGCAACCAAGGAATATCAAATGATCCGAACACGCATGCTTGTGGCGGCGGTCACAACCGTCGCTTTCGCCAATGTCGCCGCTTTCACCAATTTCGCCACCACCGCTATCAGTCGTCCCTTGGCGACGATCAACCACCACGCTCGCCTGCCGTCGGTCGGCGCACCTCGGCCAAACGCCAATAGCGTCAGCGAGATCGCTGGCGACCCGCTGGACAACGCGCGCGAAGGCGACTGCACGATCTACGGGTATCGCGTATAAGCCTGACTTACATGGTCCTACCGATGCTCCGCCATCGCGGCAAATGATGAATTTGGTGGAGGCCGCGCTGTGGGCATTCATCGACTTCGTAGTGCCAAGAATGCGGGGAAGACTTGGCGTGGCGCTTCCTGATGCGTAGGCCGATTTAACAACGGTCGACCCCGCGGAAACGACGAGGGCGAAAGCGCCGAGTCCGGCCGCGGATTCAAGCGGCGCAACGCCCCGCAATAGTCCTATCATCGCGCCGTCGCTTCCGACGCATCCGACGCATCCGACGCATCCGGCGCATCCGGCGCGGCGAGCGCGTGAAGGCAGATCCCAATCATGGTGTCGATCCAGGCGTCGTTGGCCGGTGGCGACTCCGGCAGCAGCAAGCGGTAACGCCTCGCGCCCCACACCGCCATCACCAGGGTTTGTACGGTCTCCGCAGTGGCCGGTGCAGGCAAGTCCGGACACGCGTCGAGGGCTATCTGCCAGGCGCGACAGAACTCGTCGAATACGCGCCGGTGATGCTTGGGCTCGGCAATGCGGTCTTCGCTTTCCAGCATGGCAAGGTCGAAGTACGGCAACTGCAGGTCGGGGTCGCAGCAGGTGAGGCGTACGAGGTGGCTCACCCGCGCGCGCCAAGACAACGCCGTGGCTTCCGTCACCTCGACGCGGATGCGGGCCAACATGGTTTCGACGATGTGGCGCACGTAGCCGGACAGCAACGCGTCGCGGTTCGGAAAGTACTCGTACAGTGTGCCGACCGAATAGCCCGCTTCCAGCGCCACTGCGCGTGTGGTGGCGGCGGCCGGTCCATCGCGGCGCCAAATCCGAACAAACGCCTCGTAAATGGCCTGCACCGTGAACCTTGCGCGCGCCTGCGAAGGACGTTTCAGCGGTTTGGCGCACCCTTCGGAAGGCTCGGCGTCGCCGTTGGTTTTTCCGAACCCGGTGGCGGTCCTGCGCCGATAGAGTGAAGTCATGAATTTGACGGACAGGAGACTAAAAATGACTCAGCTTACACAAGGTGCCGGCCAACGGCTTCTCACTCGCAAGAGCGCTCTCGGCGATAGCCGCGTCGAGAACATCAACGCATTGCCCGATGCCAGCCTCGCGGACGGCGAAATCGCGTTGCGCCTCAGCCGCTTCGCGCTGACCACCAACAATATCACCTACGCCGCGTTCGGCGACGCCATGCAGTATTGGGACTTTTACCCAACTGGCCAGCCGGAGTGGGGCCACATGCCAGTGTGGGGCTTTGCCGACGTGGTGGCTTCCACGGTGGAGGGGGTGAATCCGGGCGAGCGCTTCTACGGCTACTTCCCGATTGCGAGTCACGTCCGCATGCAGCCGGAGCGCGTGACTGACCGCGGTTTCTACGATGGCGCGGCGCATCGCAAACCGCTGGTGTCTGCATACAACCAGTACACCCGCGTAAGCCATGATGCCGCCTATGATCCGGCGCTCGAAAATTACCAGATGCTGTACCGGCCGCTATTCATCACGTCGTACATGCTGGCCGATTTCCTGCAGGACAACGAGTTCTTCGGTGCGCGCCGGCTGGTGTTCTCCAGTGCGTCAAGCAAGACAGCGTATGGCACGGCATTCTGCCTGCAAGACGTGCCCGGCCTCACGCTGACCGCACTAACCTCGGCCGGCAACCAGGCTTTTGTCGATAGTCTGGGCGCTTACCACGAAAGCGCTACGTATGGTGAACTGGAGAGCCTGGCGGCGGACGTGCCCACCTTGTATGTGGATTTCTCCGGCGACCCAGCGCTGCGGCGCCGCATCCACGAGCACTTCGGCGTGGCGCTCGTCTACGACTGTTATGCCGGCTCTGCGCAAAACACCGACTTCCTCGAAGCAGAGGATCTACCCGGTCCCGCGCCAAAGTTCTACTTCGCGCCGGTGCAAATCCGCAAGCGCAACGCCGACTGGGGGCCGGCAGTCGTCAACGAGAGATTCAATGCCGCGCAGCGCCGCTTCATCGACCACGTCCGCGAACCCTCGCGTGGGTGGCTGACGGTGGTTGAAGAAGCAGGCATGCCAGCCGCGCAGCAGCGTATCGCCGCACTGCATGCGGGCAGGTCGGACCCGCGCGAAGGGTACGTGATCCGCCTCGACTGAACAGAGCAGATATCGACCGATGGCCGCAAGGCGCAAGGCGCAAGGCAGGCCATCCTCTCCTACGACCACCGGACCATGGGGGCCATACGAGCGCCCCATTTCCGATTCGGAGCGCAAGGCAACAAGTCCATCACGCGTGACAACGGCGAAATGCCATAGCCGGCCGCATGGGGCCAAGCATCCGTCGCGCTTCACCCTCCCCATCGCTGGGCACGCATGCCCCACGGCACCATCGCGACGCACGCTGACGTGGACGACGTCGGTGTTTACGCCCGGAAACCGTGCGCGGCGCAGGCACGCACGACGATTTGACGATTTCCCCAATTTCCCTCGCACCGCCCGCAAAGCGTTGATATGGCAGGCCGACGTCGCCATGCCGGCGTGCGATCGCCGGCTGGCCCGGGTGGTTGGCACGCCGTTTGCTGTCTTGTATCCAAGATTGGATATGAGATGGCACACCATGCCCCTGCGCACCACAACGACTGAAAACACTGAACCCGACGCCGCGTGGATCACGCGCTTCGAGGCGCCCATGACTGCGGCAACGACGCCCTCTTCCGCGCCGCTGGCGGGACTGCGTTTCGCCGCCAAGGACAACATCGATGTCGCGGGCGTGCCCACCACGGCCGCGTGCCCGGCATTCGCCTATACCCCCGACCATAACGCGACCGTCATCGATCGGCTGCTTGCGGCGGGCGCCATGCTGACGGGAAAGACCAATCTGGACCAGTTTGCCTGCGGCCTCAATGGCACGCGCTCGCCCTATGGCGCCGTCCGCAATGCGTTCAACCCCGCCTATGTGAGCGGTGGTTCCAGTTCGGGCTCCGCGCGGGCCGTTGCAATCGGCGAAGTCGATTTCGCTCTGGGCACCGATACGGCGGGCTCGGGGCGTGTTCCCGCTGGTCTCAACAACATCGTTGGTCTGAAGCCCAGCAAGGGATTGATTTCCGCCCACGGCGTCTTTCCGGCCGCGCAAAGCGTGGACTGCGTGTCGATCCTGGCGACAACGGTGGCGACGGCGGTGCGCGTGCTAGAGGTGGCAGCGGCCCATGATCCAAAGGACCCGTACTCGCGCGCCCTCGCTATGAAACGTACGCCATTTGCCGCGGCGTTTCGCTTTGGCGTGCCTGCCGACCCCGAGTTTTTCGGCGATGCACTCGCGCGCCGCGCTTTTTCGAATGCGGTAGCGGCGCTGGAAACGCTTGGCGGGCAAGCCGTCGAAATCGACTACGCACCATTGGCCGAAGCCGCGGCATTGCTCTATGACAGCGCGCTGGTCGCCGAGCGCTATGCCGCCGTACGGGGCTTCTTCGACCGCTCCGCCGACGCCGTGATCGAGCCGGTGCGCTCGATTCTGGCCGCTGGCAGTCGCTACAGCGCGGCGGATGTCTACGATGCCCAGCACAAGCTTCAGGCGCTTGCGCAACGCGCCAGTGCGATGTGGGCGCAGATCGACGTGCTTGTGGTGCCCACGGCGCCCACGCATTGCACGATCGAAGCGATGCAGGCGGACCCCGTGGTGCGCAATCGCGAACTGGGTCGCTACACCAACTTCGTCAACCTGCTCGACTACGCGGCGCTATCGGTGCCGGCAAGCATCCGTCCGGATGGCCTGCCGTTCGGTATCACGCTGATTGGTCGGGCCGGCAGTGACTGGCAGCTTGCCGATCTGGGCCAGCGGTTTCACCACGCCACAGGCCTGCCGCAAGGCGCGACCGATCGTCCATTGCCTGCACCCGTTCCCATCGCGGCGCTGACGCCTTCGCCGGCGACGCACCTGCCGCTGGTGGTGGTGGGCGCGCATTTGTCCGGCATGCCGCTGAACGGCCAGTTGACTTCGCTCGGCGCCACGCTCGACTGCGCCACGGCTACCGCCGACCGGTATCGCCTGCATGCCCTGGCCGGCACCACACCACCCAAGCCAGGCTTGCGCCGCGTGGGCGACGACGAAGCCGGCGTGTCGATCGAGGTCGAGGTGTGGCAGGTGCCGCTTGCCGGCGTCGGTCCGTTCCTCGCACTTGTGCCCCCGCCACTGGCGTTGGGCAGTATCGAACTGGCCGACGGGCGCTGGCTGCATGGCTTCGTCTGCGAAGGCCACGCGCTTGTGCACGCGCCCGATGTCAGCGCTTTCGGCGGCTGGCGGGCCTATATGCGATCGCTGGCCAACTGATAAGACGTCCTGTCCCAATACCCATCCAAATCCGACCAGGAAACCATCATGACCCATCCGACCCGCCGTCTCGTCCTGAAAGCAGGCGCCGCCGCCATGGCCACGCTGGCCGCCCCCGCCATCGTCCGCGCGCAAGGCACGCCAAAAGTGCGCATCGGTTATTGGCCGGTGGCCTCGGGCCTGCCGTTCTTCGCTGCCGTCGAGAAGGGCTTTTTCAAGGACGCCGGCGTCGCCGTCGAGCCGATCAAGTTCGCCAGTCCGCAACAGGTCATTGAAGCCATTCTTGCCGGGCGCTGCGACGGCAGCGCCAACGGCACGGCCTCGGCTGCGCTGGCGATTGGGGATATCGCGCAACCTGGCCTATTGAAGATTTTCTGCACAAATCCCACCAACGCCAAATTCGTGCTCGATGAATTCATTGTCGCGAAGGACAGCCCCATCAAATCCGTGGCCGAATTGAAGGGCAAGCGCGTGGCATGCGGTCCCGGCGTACAGAACGTGGTGTTGGCCAAAACCATGCTTGAACGCGCGGGCGCGGGCAAGATCAGCGTCACCGAGTTGCCGATCGGCCAGCATGTGGCGGCACTGGCCGCTGGCCAGATCGACGGCGTCTATTCGCTGGAGCCGACCGGCACCATCGGCCGGCTCAACGGCACCACACGCACCCTGGAAGCTGGCGTAGTGGCGCGCTATATCCTCGGCGACGCCATGGCGCCGTGGCACGGCGGATCGGCCAGCCTGACGACTGAATTCCTTGCCAAGCACAAGGATGTGGCCAAGACCTACATGACCGCCTACAAGCGCGGCGTAGACCTGGTCCGCCAGAATCCGAACGACGCCCGTCCGCACCTCAAGGGATACACCGCGATCGAGGGCCAACTGACGGCCGAGGTGCCCATGTCCAACTACCTGTTCTTCGACGAGTTCAAGCCGGCCGACGCAGCGTACTTCCAGAAGTTCTATGACCTGTTCACCGAGAAGGGCATCTTCTCGCGTAAGGTCGACGTCAATACCCTGCTCTACAAGGCCTGACCATCATGTCCGAGCTATCCAACACCGCTCCGGTGCAAAACACCGCGTCGGCCACCGGTGCTGCCGCCCAGCCATGGGCGCCGCCGGCATCGCACGACGCCGCGCCGCGGGCCTCCGTGGGAGAACGCTTCCTTCCCGCGATCGGCCCCCTCGCACTATTCATCATCTGGGATCTGGTCGTGCGCTTTCACCTGGTGAAGCCGATCCTTTTGCCCAGCCCCGCCGATACGATCACCGCATTGCTATCGGGCCTGGCCGGTGGCGCACTGCTTGCGGATTTCGCGGTCACGGTGTCCCGCACCTTGCAGGCATTTGCCATCGCGGCCGCCATCGGCATGCCGCTGGGCGTGCTGTTGGGCAGCAACGAACGGGCCTATCGAAGCGTCGAATTCCTGATCGACTTCTTCCGTTCCACGCCCTCGTCGGCGCTGATCCCGCTGTTCCTGCTGATCTTTGGCGTCACCGATATCAACAAGATAGCCATCGCCGCGTTTGGCGCGCTGCTGATCGTGGTGTTCAACAGTGCGTACGGCGTCATGAATGCGCGCAAGCAGCGCGTAATGGCCGCGCGCGTGATGGGCGCATCGCGCTGGCGCATCTTCCGCGACGTGCTGGTGTGGGAAAGCCTGCAGCCGAGCTTTGTCGGGCTGCGCTCTGCCGTATCGATGGCACTTGTCATTGTCATCGTGGCCGAAATGTTCATCGGCTCGGAAAACGGCCTCGGCCACGCCATCATCGACGCCCAGCAAGTATTGAACGTCAAGACGATGTACGCGGCCATCCTGGCAGCCGGCGCACTCGGCTACCTGCTGAACATCGCGTTTCTGATGCTGGAGCGCCGCATCATCCATTGGAGTGGAAGGTAATCATGAGCACAGTCCTGTCCCCCGCACGCCATGCCGACGTCCCCGCCGCGCCTTTTCGCCCCGGGCCGCCCGGCACGCACATCACCATTCGCGGCCTGACCAAATATTTCGCGGGCTGGCCCCTTTACGAGAACTTCGACCTCGATATCCCCAAGGGCAAGATCGTGTCGGTGTTTGGTCCAAACGGCTGCGGCAAAAGCACGCTGATCAACATGATCGCCGGGCTGATCCCGATCGACCGCGGCGAAATACTGTTCGACGGCAAGTCGCTGAAGGACACACGCATCGGGTACGTATTCCAGAACTACCGCGAGGCACTGTTTCCTTGGATGCGCACCATCGACAACATTGCCTATCCGCTGCTGCTCGCCGGCCAAAGCAAGGCGGAAGTGGACAGGCGGATGGCTGAACTGGTGGCGTCATTCGACGTGAAGTTCGATCTGAACCGCTACCCCTACGAGCTCTCGGGCGGCCAGCAGCAAACCGCATCGATCATGCGCGCCCTGGCGCCGCGTCCGGAGGTGCTCTTTCTGGACGAGCCGTTCTCGGCGCTCGATTTCGAGATGACGCTCTTTATTCGCGAAAAACTCCAGGAAGTCTTCATGCAGACCGGCACCACGATGTTGCTGGTCTCGCACGATCTGGAGGAGGCGGTGTATCTGGCCGACAAGATCCTGCTGCTTACCAAGCGCCCAACGCGCGTGGCCGAGATACTCGACTACGACGAAGCGCGGCCGCGCACCGTGGAGACGCTCTCGCAGCCCAGCTTCGTGGACGCCAAACGCCAGAGTCTCGAAATCTTCCAACGCGAGGTCCGGCGCTGAAAGCGCGCATGAGCGCTCCCCTTCCGGCAGGCCCAGGCCTGCCGAGCCCCACATATCCAGCTACGATGCGCCATTTCAATGGTTCCGCGCGCCCACCGCGCACCGCTCTCACCGACGCCGACTCCCTTGCAGCGATCGACACGGGATCCACCGCGGCGATCGATGGCGCACGCACTTCGCGCGCCGATGATGTCTATGCATGGCTCAAGCGCGATATCGCCGACTTCCGTCTGGTGCCGGGCGACCGTTTTACCGAGGCCGAGGTATGCGAGCGACTGGGCGTGTCGCGTACGCCAGTGCGGCAAGCATTGTTCCGACTGAAGCAGGAGGGCTTTGTCGACGTCAATTTCCGCGCGGGCTGGAACGTCTTGCCATTCGACTTCGACAAGTTCGAACAGCTCTACGATCTGCGCATGGTGCTTGAAACCGAAGCGGTTCGAAGACTCTGCGCGCTGGCACCGCAGAATACGCACGCGGCGCTGGCAGAACTGGCAACGATATGGCTGGTGCCGCGCGAAGAACGGCTGACCGACATGGCGCGCGTTGGCGAACTCGACGAGTCGTTTCATTGCACGCTGGTGGAAGCGGCAGGCAATCACGAGATGACGCGTGTGCACCGCGACGTGACCGAACGCATCCGCATGATCCGCCGGCTGGACTTCACCAAACCGGCGCGCGTGGAAGCCACGTACGAGGAACATGGCCAGATTCTTCGGGCAATACTCGTCCATCGCGCCGACGAGGCTTGCGGCTTGCTGCGTGCGCATATCGGCGCAAGTCAGTCCGAGGTGCGCACGATTACCCTGCATGAGGTCTATCTGGCGCGCAACCGGGCACGGGAGTCGAACGGCTAGTTGCGATCGTTACGATCGTTGCGATCGTTGCATTCGTTGCGGCAACGGCAACGCCGCGTACAGGCGCTCAGTCGCGGGCCGATGGCGGCGGCGCGCACGATTCACGCAGGATCATTTGCGTGGTCAGTCGTGCTTCCTGTCTGCCTTGCGTTGCCGCCTCACCGCGACTGTCGCCGCTGCCGATCGCACGCAGCAGGATTTCCGCCGCGGCCGTGCCCACCGCTTCCAGATCCCAACTGACGGCGGTGATCGCCGGGGAATACAGTTGCGGCAGGTCGCCATCGCCGACGCAGATCAGGCTGACATCATGGGGGACGCGGCGGCCGCTCTGGCGCGTGGCTTGCAGCACGCCGGACAGGATGCGCGTGCCGAGGCAGATAAAGGCGGTGGGACGTGACGGGGAGGATAACAGCGCCAGCGCATCGCTGAACGACAAGTCCATCGCGGAGCGGCTTGCGCGCACGAGCGACTCGTCCACTGTCACGCCGCGCTCGGCCAGCGCCGCGCGATATCCGTCGATCCGTTCGCGGCCGGGTCGCAAGGCACCGTCGGAAGTCATCAGCGCGATGCGCGTATGTCCCAGGTCCAGCAGATATCGACACGCTTCGTAGGCGCCGCGGAAATGATCGACGTGGACGCCGGACCCGCTCGCGCCGAAATCTCGATCCATCGCCACCACGGCGAGATCGCGCGAGACCTGCTCCAGGTATTCGGCGCGCTCCACTTCACAGGGGCCGAGAATCAGGCCATCCACGCGACGACGACGGAACAGGTCCACCATTAATTCTTCCTGCGCCCTGCTGTTGTGCGTATTGCCGACGACCATCGCGCAGCCTTCGCGCTGCAGGCGCATCTCCACGGCAGTAATGATGCGCGCGTACAGCGGGTTGGCCAGATCGGAAACCAGCAGCCCCACCACGCCAGACGTTCCGGTGCGCATGCTCTGCGCGATGGGATCGGGCGCATAGGCCAACGCCTTTGCCGCGCGCTCAACCGCGTGTAGCGCTGCTTCGCTCACGGGGCCGCTCCGATTGAGCGCCCGTGACGCCGTGCCAAGCGACACGCCCGCCGCGCGCGCCACGTCACGAATGGTGACGCGGGGCGGGGTGTCAGCGTTGGCGTTGCGCGTGCGGCTGGTCATCAATCATCCTCGCAAAAATAGCAAACAGGTCGCGGTGTCAGTGGCAGTGTCGCTGGCGATTATCGCTGATAAAGCCCCGCAAAAACGGCGCATTGCGTCGCTGGCGGATCATCGCCAGGTCAGTACATCGCCCGCCCACCGCTGATGTCGAACACGGCGCCGGTGCTGAAACTGCAGCGTGCGGAGCACAACCACGCGGCCAGCTCGGCCACTTCCTCCACGCGTACAAAGCGCTTCATCGGCACGCGCTCCAGCAGTCGTGCCTGGAGCTGCGCGCGCTGGCCGGGGTCGTATGCGCCAAAGATGTCCGTGTCCGCCGCGCTGGGCGTGATGCAGTTGACCAGCACCCCGGACTCTGCCAACTCCTTGCCCAGGCTCTTGGTCAGCGAGATCAGCGCCGCTTTCGATGCCGCGTAGGCGCCCGCAAAAGGATTGCCCTCCTTGCCGGCGATCGACGCCACATTGACCACGCGTCCGTAGCGCTGGTGCACCATCGTGGGCACAATCGCCTGCACGCACTGCAATGCGCCAAAGACATTCACGTCGAACACGCGCTTCCACTCGTCGACGGACGCCTCGACGATAGGACCGTTGCGCCCGAGAATAGCGGCGTTGTTGACCAGCACGGTAGGTGCGCCCAGCGCTTCGATTGACTGCGCGAGTGCGCGATCCACCTCGGCGCGATGCGTGATGTCGACGGGCACGGCCAATACGTTCGCCCCGCTCGATTGCAGGGCCTGCGCGGCATCTTCAAGCTGCCGTGCATCGCGATCCCACAGCGCGATGCTGACCTCTTCGGCCGCGAGCCGGCGGCAAATGGCCAGGCCAATGCCGCGCGCCGCGCCGGTCACCACCGCGACGCGCTGCGACGGCTCGCGCCCCGCTTCCTCGATCATTGCGGCGCTCCAATGCGGCGGATCGGATCGGCGCCATCCCAACCTATTGCCGCAGCGGCAATCGTCGCGAAATACTCGCCCTTGCCGCCCGCCATCTCTGAAATCTCAACGATGTTGCCCGGCAGCGCGGCATGCACGTAATAGGCAAATCGGCCGCGCATCCCCATGCGCCCGCCGTGCCCCTCGACATAGCCACGCGCACGCAACGTCGCCGCGTACTCATCGAAGCGGTCGTCGGTCCAGTAGGCGATATGCTGCATGCCTTCCCCGCCGCGCTTGAGCGAATCGAGATAGAGCGACGGCGCGTCGTTGCGCTGCTGGATCAGTTCGATCTGGACACCGCCCGAATTGGCCAGCGCAATCGACAGGTCCGGCAAAGCCGATGGCAGCCCGTAGTAGCGGAATTCCGTGGTGCCAACGGTCTGCTTGTAGAACCACGGCCCCACGCCCAGCACCTCGCCCCAATGTTGCATGGCCTTCTCGATGTCGCGCACGACGTAGCCAATCTGACGCACACCCCCGAACAGCAAGCTCATCGCAGCTCCTGCAGATTTTGGAAACGTTTCCACTTTTAGAGTTTAGGCGACTTTAAATGGCTGAGCGCTCCGCGTTAACCATGATTGGCGCTAACGTCCACGATATCCCATAGTGGTTGGAAACGTTTCCACACGTATGGAAACGGAACAACATGTCCGCATGCAAGACGGGCAGCTACCGATGGAGACAGACATGAACAAACTCGTTGCGTGCGCGCTGCTCGCCGTAACCGTCACCGCTGCCCATGCCGGCGACGCGGGCAGCTATCCCGATCGTCCCGTGCGCATGTTGCTGCCGTTCTCGGCGGGCGGCGGCGGCGATATCCTCGGCCGCCTGCTCGCGGAGCGTTTCGCGGCGCAGCTGAAGCAACCGGTGGTAGTGGAAAACAAGCCCGGCGCAGCGGGCACCATCGGCACGCACGCGGTGGCCACCGCAGCGCCTGACGGCTACACGATCATGATCGGCGGCATGACGACCCACCTGCTTGCACCGGCCACCTACGCGAAGCTTCCGTACGACCCTGTACGCGATTTCCAGAGCCTCGGCGCTATCGGTAGTTCGTCGATCGTCATGATTGCGTCGAACCAGTACCCGGCCAACGACCTCAAGGAACTGATCACGCTCTCGCGCAAGGACCCTGCGCCGATCCAGTACGCGAGTTGGGGCGCGGGATCGACTGGCCATTTCTGCGGCGAGGTATTGCGCCAGAAAGCCGGCATCGCGATGCAGCACGTACCGTACAAGGGCACTTCGCAGATCGTTACCGACATCATTGGCAATCACATCTCGGTGGGCTTCGTCGACATGGTGACCGCCACGCCTTTCGTGAAGGAAGGCAAGGTCAAGGCGCTGGCGGTATGCACGCGCCGTTCGCCAAGTCTGCCCAACGTTGCCAGCTACAAGGAACAGGGCGTCGACTTCGACCGCGAACTGAACTGGGCGATGTATGTCCCTGCAAAGACGCCAAAGGCGATCGTCGACAGGCTTTCGCACGTGCTGGACACCACGCTGCGGGAGCCCGAAGTCGTGAGCAAGCTGCTGTCTCTCGGTATCACCGCCAAGTACGTGCCGGGATCCGAACAACAGGCCAGCAATGCGCGCGACATTCCGATGTGGAAGGCGATTGCCGCGCAAGCCCAGATCAAGCTCGACTGAGCCATTAACGTTCAACGCCGCGACCGAGCCGCGAGTGCGGCGACATCGCGCTCGCACTATTAGTGCAACCGCTGTTCCCTACAGGAGTTCTGCTTCATGTCAGCAACGCTTGACGCCGCGCGCATCCAGACCGTGCGCGATCACATGGCCCTGGAATGCGTGCACGACTGGGATGCCGTCATCGAAACCTTCGCCCATCCGCGTTACGAGATGCATGGCAGCGGCGTGGTATTCGATGGCGAAGCCGAGGTTCGCGGATACTTCGACGCATCGCGCGTTCCGTTCCCCGATCTGACCAATGAGATCATCGCTATCGCGGCCGCCGACGACACCGTGCTGGTCGAATTCTGGCTGCAGGGCACGCACCTGGGTCCGCTCCAGGCCAACGGCAAGACCTTTGCGCCAACCGGCCGCACGTTCCGGGTGCGCATGGCGGCAACGTTTGAATTTGCGCCCGCGTCGGACAAGATCATCTGCGAGCGCCCGTATTCCGCGCCGGACGCCAAGCTGCGCGCACTCGGCCTGCTCTAGCGCGGCGCCGGTAACGCACGTCCCACGTCAACCGTTCTGCGCAAGCTGGCCAAGCTGCCGCTGCGCCGCGGCGGCAGCGGCCGTGCGCGTTTCCACCCCAAGCTTCTCGTAGATGTGTTCCAGATGCTTGTTCACGGTGCGCGGGCTCATGCCCAGGATCTCCGCCACGTCGCGATTTGTTTTGCCGCGCGCCACCCATGCCATGACCTCAGCTTCGCGCGCGGTCAACGCGAGGCCGGACGACGTAGCCGCTTCGGATGCGATGCCAACTGACGAACGTGCCACAAGCTCCACCACCATCCAGTCCGAACCTTCTCCCGTCAGTCGTCTCAGGCAAAGCTGATCGATCGCGGCCTGTCCGGCAAGGCGCAGTTGCCGCAGCGCATCGGCCAGCGCGTGCGGCACCATCGCACCGGCCGCCGGCGCCGGCCAGCCATGCGCCTGCAGCAACTGCGTGGCACTGCCATTGCTCCACAGCCAGCGGCCATCGGGGCCAGCCGCAAACATCGGTGTGGCGCTGCCCAGCACCACCTCGCGTGCACTGCGGGCCAGCCGCGCCTTGCTGGCGTGAGATCGCACCCGTGCCACCACTTCCGCGATGACGACCGGCTTGGTGACGTAGTCGCATGCGCCCACTTCGAACCCGCGCACGATGTGCCCGGTGTCGCTCAGTCCGGTCATGAAGATCACGGGAAGATCGGCGTGGCGATCCATCAGCGCCTCGCAGGTGGCAAAGCCGTCCATGCCCGGCATGTCGACGTCCAGCAATACCGCATCGGGCGCAAAGAACGCCAGTGCATCGAGCGCGGCGTTGCCGCTCGACGCAGCGTGCACGAGCATCGCTTCGCCGCCAAGCGCGCGGCTCAACATGCAGCGCGCATCGGGGCTGTCGTCGACTACCAGCACGCGCGTGCCAACCGCGGCACAAGGCAATGGATTTTCAGGATCGGGTTGCATGTAACGCCTCGCCAATTGAAGCGGCCAGGGCCGCCGCGTCCGTTCGTGCCAGTGTCAGCATCTGCCGCGCCCAGGCGGCCACGGCGCCGCCGTCCTGTGCCATTTCCGCCAGATACGCCTCCGCCGCGCGTAGGCGGCCCGTTGCGCCCATCGCCAGCAGCTCGCGCAATGTCTCGTCATCGGGCTGGGCTGGTTGCGGCGCGGGAGCCAGCGCCAGCGCCCGGTGCACCATGTCGATCAGTTCCGGCTCGCGCACCGGCTTGCTGACGAAGCCAAGGTAGCCGTGCAACAGGCGCGCCTCCTCCGTATTTTCATGGGCGTTGGCAGAGACGATGACCACCTGCGATGTCGGTTGCTCGGCGCGGATTTGCCGGCACAGATCCCAACCCGATGCATCGGGCAGGTTCAGGTCCAGCAGCACCAGCTGCGGCCGCCATTCGCGCAACGCTGGCATGACCTGCGCGCCCTCGCCCACCTCGCGAACGGCCAGGTCGAGCGGCGCGAGGAAGCCGCGCAGCACGGCACGATGCGCGACGCGGTCATCGACAATTAGCACGCGTGCACCGGTGGGCACTACCGGCGCGGGCATGTCCTTGCGCGGCACGGCTGCCGCCGAGACGGCGGGGAGATAGAGCCGTACCAGGAATTCGCTGCCCTCGCCCGGCGCGCTGCGCACCTGGATCTCTCCGCCCATCAGATCGGCCAGCAGCCGCACGATCGCCAATCCCAGACCGATGCCTTCGCGATCGTCGTGCGGCGTCACGCGCTCGAACGGATCGAAAATTCGCGCCTGATCCTCGGCGGGAATGCCAGGGCCGGTGTCGTGCACGCTGATCGTGCCGAGTTCGCGTTGATGGCGCACCGTCAGCGTCACCGCGCCGTGGTCGGTGAACTTGATTGCGTTGCTGACGAGGTTGATGACAACCTGCCGCAGCCGCTTGGAGTCGGCATGCACGTGGCGGGGAAGGCGGCCGACCACGCGATAGTGAAACGCGAGCCCGCGTGCGGCGGCCAGCGGCCGGAACATCCGCACCAGATCATCGAACAGCGATTCGAGCGAAACGGCCTCCTGTTCAAGGCGGAGCTTCCCGGCCTCGATGCGCGAAAGTTCCAGCAGGCCATCGACCAGGCTCGACAGGTGTTCCCCAGCACGGCCGATGGTGCGCACATCCTCGCGGCACGCGCCGGGCAGCGCAGGTGCGCGCAGCAGCAGTTGCGAGTAACCGAGGATCGAATTGAGCCCCGCGCGCATTTCATGACTCATGCCGGTTATAAAACGGCTTTTCGCCACATTGGCTTTTTCGGCCACTTCCTTGGCGTTTTGCAGCAGCGCATCGGTCTGCCGGTGCGCGTCGATTTCCTTCTGCAGCAGCATGTTCTGGCGCTCGGATTCCTCTTGTGCCACCGCGCGGCTTTCATTGACCAGTACCAGCCACCACGCGGCCACCGCGGCAAACAGCGTGAGCCCCGCGCCGATCTTCAGGAATAGCGCACCACCGGCCCCGCCATCCGGATCCAGCACGCTCGACAGTTTTTCCTGCGTGTATAGCAGCCACAGCAGCGTACCGAAAACGAACATCATGCCGGCCAGCAACAGCACAAACTGCCCCACGCGGCGCGCAGCATCCGGCGGCGTGCCGGCCGGCAGCACCCGGGTCAGCGCCGTGGCAATCTGCTCCTGCGCGCTGGCGCCGGGCTTGCAGCGGTCTCCGCAACGGGCGTCCAGCGTGCAGCACAGCGAGCAAATTGGCCCGCGATACGCGGGGCAGCCTGCCATGTCTTCGCGTTCGAAGCGGTTGCGGCAGATGGTGCAGCGAATCACCGCATGTCGCGCGCCGAAATCCACTGGCGTGCGCGCCATAAAATAGCGGCTTTTCGTCAGCAGCGCGATAAGTGGCGGCAGCAGCGTCGACAACAGCAGCGATACGCCGATCGACACGGGACGCAGCGCATCGCCAAAGACGCCCACATGCATCAGCAGCGACAACGCCGAGGCCAGCGCCATGCTGCCGAATCCGGCGGGATTGATATCGAAGAGATAGGCGCGTCGGAATTCCACATGGCGCGGCGACAGACCCAGCGGCTTGCTGAGCACCAGATCGCCGAATATCGCACCCACCCAGGCCACGGCCAGATGCGCATAGAGCGCCAGTACCTGCTCCATCGCCTCGAACACGCCCATGGCCATCAGCATGACTGCAATCACCACGTTGAACGCCAGCCATACCACGCGACCGGGGTGGCTGTGCGTAAGCCGCGCGAACACATTGGACCAGGCGAGCGACCCGGCATAGGCGTTGGTGATATTGATCTTGGTTTGCGAAACCAGCACCAGCAAGCCGGTCAGCACCACTGGCGCCCAGGTTGGCCAGCCATCGCCCAGACCGCGCGCAAAGCCCGCCAGATACATCTGCGTCGGCTCCAGCGCGTGGGCAATCGGCAATTCCGCCTGCAGCACGATAAACGCCAGAAACGCCCCGCCTGCCATCTTTGCCGCACCGAGCACGATCCAGCCCGGGCCGGCGGCAATCAGCGCGCTCCACCAGCGCACCCGGTTGTCGCGCGTCAACGGCGGCATGAAACGCAGGAAGTCCACCTGTTCGGCGATCTGGCCGATCAGCGCCGCGGCCACGGTGGCGGCCGCGCCGAAGGCATGCCACGAGAAGCCGCCGGCATCGGCCAGGCGACCGTTCAGCGTCAGGAACGCCGCATAGTGCTCCGGTTCGCGCCACAGAATCAGCGCATAGGGCAGCACCAGCAATACCAGCCACAGCGGTTGCGTCCACAACTGAATGCGCGACAGCAACGTCACACCGTGCGTGACCAGCGGGATCACGATTACCGACGACAACAGGTAGCCGATCCAGCGTGGCATGCCGAACAGCAGCTCGAACGCCTGCGCCATGATGGCGGCCTCGAGCGCGAAGAAGATAAACGTGAAGCTCGCGTAGATCAGCGATGTGATGGTCGACCCCAGGTAGCCAAATCCGGCGCCCCGTGCCAGCAGGTCCATGTCGAGCCCATCGCGTGCCGCGTGATAGGCGATCGGCAGACCGGTCAGAAACATCACGACGCTGACCGCAAAAATCGCCCACATCGCATTGGTGAAGCCATAGCTCAGCGTGATGGCCGCACCAATCGCTTCCAGCGCCAGGAACGCCACTGCACCAAAAGCGGTATTGGCCACCCGGAACGCGCTCCATTTGCGGAACGACCTTGGTGCATAGCGCAAGGCGTAATCCTCGAGCGTTTCGTCGGCAACCCAGCGGTTGTAGTCGCGCCGGATCTTGCTGATGCGCTGCACGGGCTGGGTGGCACTCGGCATATCGGTGGATGCGGGCAAGGTCGAACCGTCCAGCGAATGCAAGAGGTGTGCCGTGTCCGGCCGAAACACTGGGCCCCTGCCCTGCGCATGCGCATACGTTGAATGACGTATTCCGCGCGCAGCATGCGCGCCGCATGATCCGCCCCAACGCAGCACCACCACCCACCTGCCTCGAAGGAGCGTTGAACATGCGTGACAAGAAAGACTACGGGTCGCCTGCCGCGGCTGCGGCCGAAGAGCGAGCGGTATCGCTGAACCGACGCCGCCTGATGCAGGGGCTGGCCGCCCTGCCCGCGCTGCCGCTGGCCGGCATGGCTGCGCAGGCGCACGGCGCCAACCTGCCGACATCGGCCGTCAACACGACCAAGCTGGCAGTGACCGATACCGAGGTTACGGTGGGCCAGCTCCATTCCGCCACGGGCACGATGGCGATCTCGGAAACCGGTTCGATTCAGGCCGAGCAGCTTGCTATCGACCAGATCAACGCCGCCGGCGGCATCCTGGGCCGCAAGATCAAGATCATCAAGGAAGACGGCGCGTCAGACTGGCCCACCTTCGCTGAAAAGTCGAAAAAGCTTCTCGTCAACGACCGCGTGGCCGCCGTGTTCGGCTGCTGGACCTCGGCTTCGCGCAAGGCCGTGCTGCCAGTGTTCGAGAAAGAAAACGGCCTGCTCTATTACCCCACCTTCTACGAAGGGCTGGAGCAATCCAAGAACGTGATCTATACGGGCCAGGAGGCTACGCAGCAAATCATCTGGGGACTGGACTGGGCAGCCAAGCAGAAGAATGCCAAGAGTTTCTTCCTGATCGGCTCGGACTACATCTGGCCGCGTACGTCGAACAAGATCGCGCGCAAGCACATCGAGAACTTCCAGAAGGCGAAGGTGGTGGGCGAAGAGTATTACCCGCTGGGCCACACCAACTTCAATTCGCTGATCAACAAGATCAAGGTTGCCAAGCCCGACTGCATCTACGCCATCGTCGTGGGTGGGTCCAACGTGGCGTTCTACAAGCAGCTCAAGGCGGCCGGCATCACGGCGGACAAGCAGTTCCTGCTGACTATCTCCGTGACCGAGGATGAAGTGCTGGGTATCGGCGGCGAAAACATCGCCGGCTTCTACGCGGCGATGAAGTACTTCCAGTCGCTCGACAACGCCAACAACAAGCAGTTTGTCGACGCGTTCAAGACCAAGTACGGTGCCAAGTCCGTGATTGGCGATGTCACGCAGGCTGCCTACCTGGGCCCGTGGCTGTGGAAAGCCGCCGTGGAAAAGGCCGGCAGCTTCGACATCGACAAGGTGGTAGCCGCATCGCCGGGCATCGAACTGAAGAGCGCGCCGGAGGGCTACGTGAAGGTGGATCCGAACCATCACCTGTGGAGCAAGACCCGCGTGGGCCTGGCGCAACTCGACGGGCAGTTCAAGGTGGTGGCCGAATCGCCGCAACTGATTCCGCCGAATCCGTTCCCCAAGGGTTACCAGTAATCGTCCACGCGGGAGCACGGTCATGAATCTCTCCGACATGCTGAACATCGGCCTGATGCAGGGCTTTGCCGGGCTGAGCCTGTTCTCGGTGCTGCTGCTGATGGCGCTTGGCCTTGCCATCATCTTCGGGCAGATGGGTGTCATCAACATGGCCCATGGCGAGTTCATGACCATTGGCGCCTACACGATCTATTTAGCCTCCACGACCGTGGAGCGGCTGTGGCCGTCGTTGATGTCCTGGTATTTTCCGGTGGCGATCTGCGCGGCCTTCGGCATTGCCTTTGCGGCGGGCTGGCTCTGTGAATGGGCGCTGATACGGCATCTTTACAAGCGTCCGCTGGACACCCTGCTGGCCACCTGGGGTCTGTCACTGGGCATGCAGCAGGTGTTCCGTTCCACCTTCGGGCCCAAGGAGGTCAGCCCTACACTGCCCGACTGGCTGATGGGGTCATGGGCGCCCGCGCCGGGGCTTGATATCCCCATCAACGGGCTGTTCGTGATGGCGCTGACGCTGGGTGTCACCGGGCTGGTGTGGCTGGCGCTGCATCGCTCGCGCTGGGGACTGCGCGTGCGCGCCACCACGGCGAACCGCGCCATGGCCAACGCAGCCGGCATCAATACACGGCGCACCGACCGCGTGACCTTCGCCATTGGTTGCGGGATTGCCGGGGTGGCCGGCGCGGCATTCACGACAATCGGATCGACCGGGCCCACCAGCGGCGCGCTCTATATCGTCGATTCATTCCTGGTTGTCACCTTCGGCGGCGCGGCCAGTCTGGCGGGCACCGTGGCGTCGGCATTCGGCATCGCGCAAACGCAGTCTATTACCGAATTTTTCATGACCGGATCGATGGCGCGCGTTTTGACGCTGCTGATCATTGTGTCGATCCTGATGATTCGCCCGCAAGGCCTGTTCGCCCCGGCCGTGCGCCGCTGATCCCGATTCATCCCGTTTTCGGAGTTCGATGATGTCACCCACTCAAACGCTGCCGCTGCGGCAACGGCTGCGCGCCGTCAGTGGCGAATGGATCGGCTACGCGCTGCTGGCGCTGGTATTGGTTGTCGTGATGCCGCTGACGCTCGATGTATTCCGTCTGAATCTGATCGGCAAGTACCTGAGCTATGCGTTCGTGGCCGTGGGCCTGGTCATGCTGTGGGGCTATGGCGGCGTGCTGAGTCTCGGCCAGGGCGTGTTCTTCGGGCTCGGCGGCTATGCCATGGCGATGTTCCTGAAGCTCGAAGCTTCGGACGCGAAAAGCACCGCCATCCAGTCGACGCCGGGCATTCCCGACTTCATGGACTGGAACCAGATCACCGCGCTGCCGTGGTGGTGGGAGCCGTTCCGGCATTTGCCCTTTGCGCTGCTGGGCGTGATTGCGGTGCCCGTGCTGCTGGCGTTCGTGGTCAGCTTCGCGATGTTCCGGCGTCGCGTCGGCGGCGTCTATTTTGCGATCATCACGCAGGCGGTGGCGCTGATTCTGTCGGTACTGATCATCGGGCAGCAGGGCTATACCGGCGGCGTGAATGGCATCACCGACCTCAAGACGATGCTGGGCTGGGATATCCGCACGGACAGCGCCAAGCTGGTGCTGTACTTCGTCAGCGTGGCGCTGCTGTTCGGCACGATGCTGCTGTGCCGCTGGATCCAGCGCACCAAGCTGGGCGTGCTGCTGCTGGCGATGCGCGACAAGGAGGACCGCGTGCGGTTTTCCGGCTACGACGTGGCGATGTTCAAGGTCTTCGTGTTCTGCCTGGCCGCCGCGCTGGCGGCTATCGGGGGCGCCATGTTCACGCTGCAAGTGGGCTTCATGTCACCCTCGTTCGTCGGCATCGTGCCCTCGATCGAAATGGTGATTTTCGTGGCCGTGGGCGGACGCATGAGCCTGGTGGGCGCCGTATGGGGAACGATGCTGGTGAACGCCGGCAAAACCTACTTTTCGGAGAGCTTTCCGGACCTGTGGCTGTTCCTGATGGCGGCGCTGTTTATCGGCGTAGTGGTGGCCTTTCCCGATGGCCTTGCGGGCCTGTACAACAAGTACGTTGGCCGCAAGCGCCGCCCCGCCAAACCTACCGAGCCTGCCGAAGGCATGCCGGCCACCACGGTCTGACCCGGAGCGATCATGAGCAACACCGATTTCATGCTGGCGGTGGAAGACTTGTCCGTGTCGTTCGACGGATTCAAGGCCATCGACAATCTCACGCTGTATGTCGATCGCGACGAACTGCGCTTCATTATCGGCCCGAACGGCGCGGGAAAAACCACGCTGCTGGACCTGGTGTGTGGCAAGACGCGCGCCACCGGCGGCAGCATCAAGTTTGCCAATCGCGAAATGACCGGCTTGTCCGAATACGCGATCGTGCGCGCCGGCGTCGGCCGCAAGTTCCAAACGCCATCGATCTACGAGAACCTCTCCGTGTTCCAGAACCTCGCCGTGTCGTTTCCGCGCGGACGTGGCGTGTTTGGCGCGCTGGCGTTTCGCACCACCGACGACGTGCGCCAGCGCGTAGACGAGGTCGCAGCGGAAATCGGCCTGTCAGATGCACTGGAGCGCGAGGCCGCGCAGCTTTCGCATGGGCAGAAGCAATGGCTGGAGATCGGCATGCTGCTGATGCAGGAACCGCAGTTGCTGATGCTGGACGAGCCGATTGCCGGCATGAGCGTGCGCGAACGCGAGCTCACCGCCGCCCTTCTCAAGCGCATCAGCCGCGGCCGCGCGGTCATCGTGATCGAGCACGACATGGATTTCGTGCAGCAGATCGCGGACAAGGTCACCGTCATGCATCAGGGCCGGATCCTGGCAGAAGGATCGATGGCCCAGGTGCAAAACGACCCGCGCGTCATCGACGTTTATCTGGGCCACTAGGCCCGCACGCCACCTGTAAGGAGAACATCCGCATGCTGACCGTCGACAACGTGGTGGTGAACTATGGCCAGAGCGAAGCGCTGCACGGCGTGTCGTTTGCGGCCGCGCAGGGCGAGACCGTCGCCATCATGGGCCGCAACGGCATGGGCAAGACCACGCTGTTCAAGGCCATGATCGGCATGCTGCCACTGCGCGCCGGTCAGGTCTGCGTGAATGGCCACGACGTATCGCAAGACGAAAGCTACCGCCGCGTGCGCGCCGGCATCGGCTACGTGCCGCAGGGCCGCATGATCTTTTCGCACCTGACCGTGGAAGAGAACATCCTGACCGGCATGGAACAGGGCAAGACCCGCCGCATCCCGGACGAGATCTTCGCCATGTTCCCGGTGCTGTTCGACATGCGCCGGCGCAAGGGCGGCAATCTGTCAGGCGGCCAGCAACAGCAGCTTGCCATTGCACGGGCGCTGGTCTCCAACCCGAAAGTGCTGCTGCTGGACGAGCCCACCGAAGGCATCCAGCCGTCGATCATCAAGGACATCGCGCGCGCGCTCAACGAGATCCGGCGCACCCGAGACATCACGATCGTGTTCTCCGAGCAGGTGCTGAGCTTTGCGCTCGATGTAGCGGACCGCCTGTTCGTCATCGAGGGCGGACGCTTCGTCCACGAAACGCAGCGCCACGACACCGACGTGGCGCACATCCGCGAATACCTGTCCGTCTAGCTTCGCGCCCGGCAATTCCCGCTTCAACCATTTATTCACCTGCACCCATCCAGGAGGCAACGTCATGACCGATACCCTGATCAAGGTCGATCTGGCCCAATCGCCGTACGAAAACCCCGACGTCCACAACCGCTGGCATCCAGACATCCCGATGGCATGCTGGGTCAAGCCGGGCGACGACTTCATTCTCGAAACTTACGACTGGACCGGCGGCTTTATCAAGAACAACGATTCCGCCGACGACGTGCGAGACATCGATCTATCGATCGTGCACTTCCTGTCGGGCCCGGTTGGCGTGGAAGGCGCCGAGCCCGGCGACCTGCTGGTAGTGGACCTGCTCGACATCGGCGCCAAACCGGACAGCCTGTGGGGCTTCAACGGCTTCTTTTCGAAGCAGAACGGCGGCGGCTTCCTGACCGATCATTTTCCGCAGGCGCAGAAGTCGATCTGGGACTTCCACGGCATGTTTACGTCGTCGCGCCATATTCCTGGCGTGAACTTCGCTGGGCTGATCCATCCGGGCCTGATCGGCTGCCTGCCGGACAAGGCGATGCTCGATACGTGGAACCAACGCGAAGCCGAGCTGCTGGCGACCGATCCGAACCGCGTGCCCGCGCTGGCCAACCCACCGTTTGCAGCCACCGCGCACATGGGCAAATTGCAAGGCGACGCGCGCGACCAGGCGGCTGCCAGTGGCGCGCGCACGGTGCCGCCACGCGAACACGGCGGCAACTGCGACATCAAGGACCTGTCACGCGGCGCCAAGGTTTATTTCCCGGTCTATGTCGACGGCGCCGGCCTGTCCGTGGGCGACCTGCATTTCTCCCAGGGCGATGGCGAAATCACGTTCTGCGGCGCCATCGAAATGGCCGGATGGGTGCACATGCGCGTTACGCTGATCAAGGACGGCATGGCCAAATACGGCGTGCGCAATCCGATCTTTAAGCCCAGCCCCATCACGCCCAGCTACAACGATTACCTGATTTTCGAAGGCATCTCCGTCGACGAATCGGGCAAGCAGCATTACCTCGATGTCAACGTGGCATATCGCCAGGCATGCCTGAACGCCATCGAGTACCTGACAAAGTTTGGATATTCGCGCGCGCAAGCCTATTCGATCCTCGGCACCGCGCCCGTGCAGGGACATATCAGCGGCGTGGTAGACGTGCCCAACGCCTGCGCCACGCTATGGCTGCCGACGCAGATCTTCGACTTCGATATCCGGCCAAGCGCGAGCGGACCGACAAAGATGATCCAGGGCGGCATCGACCTGCCGCTGTCACCCGACAAGATCTAAGCCCGCAACCTAGCTGCCGAAGCCACCATGCCCACCTACGACTATCGTTGCCACGACTGCGGCACCTTCACAGTGATGCGCGCCATGGCGCGACGCGACGATCCGGCGCCCTGCCCCGACTGCGGCATGGCCGCGTGCCGGGCATTGGTGGCCGCCCCGGCACTGGGCCGCCTCAGCGCAGCCGCCCATGCCGCGCACGCGACCAATGAACGCAGTGCCGCGGCACCAAAGGAAAGCCGATCGCATGGCGCAGGCTGCGGCTGTTGCGCGCCGGTGAAACTTGCGAACCCATCCCAGGCCCCCAAACAGCCCGGCGGTCGGCCCTGGATGATCAGTCATTGAGCGACCGCGTGGACGGTGCTGATGGCACCGTGTCGTGATGTGGCGCGGGGCACCTTCCCGGTTGCCGGCTCAAGCAAAAAAGCCGCCTTCAAGATGAAGTGCGGCTTTTCTGCTGTTCACCACTGACGTGGTGGCACGAATTATCCTGCAAGCATTGCCGGCTCAGAACGCCGAGCGAACGACACCGCCGTCTGCACGCAGTGCCGCACCAGTGGTGGCCGACGACGCCTGGGAGCACACGTAGACCACCAGATTCGCGACCTCTTCGGGCTTGGTGAATCGCTTCAGCAACGACGACGGCCGAGCCTCTTCGAAGAACGTTTTCTCGAAGGACTCGAACGATTGGCCACCGGACAGCTTGTCGACAAACTCGCTGACGCCTTCGGAACTGGTCGGCCCCGGCAATACCGAATTCACCGTGACGCCCGTACCCGCGCAAGATTCCGCAAGCCCGCGCGAAATCGCAAGCTGCGCGGTCTTGGTCATGCCGTAGTGAATCATCTCCACCGGAATCTGAATACCGCTCTCGCTGCTGATAAACACCACGCGGCCCCAATTGCGCTGCTTCATCGCCGGCAGATACGCCCGCGCCAGCCGCACACCGGACATGATGTTGATGTCGAAAAACTTCTGCCAGTCCTCGTCCGGGATTTCCTCGAACGGTTTGGGATCGAAGATGCCGAGGTTATTGACGAGGATATCGACCGACGGAAATTGCCCCACCAGCTTTTCCACGCCAGCCACCGTCGCCAGATCCCCCGCAAAGCCGTGCACGCGCGCCCCAGGAACATCAGCCTTCAAACGCCCCAGCGCCTCGGCCACGGACTGCTCGGACCGGCCGTTCAAAATCACCTCCGCCCCTTCGCGCGCCAGCCCCAAAGCGATGGCGAAACCGATGCCCTTCGTCGAGCCGCTAACCAGCGCCAATTTGCCCTGCAATTGATAGTCCATTTGCCTTTCGCTCCTGTTTTAGGTGTGCGCTGCGGGGCATCCGGCCCTTGCCGCTGCGCGCGCTGCGTGGTTGGATGAAACGGTGGTTCGGTACGCTACCACGATGCGGGTGCGTTTGCTGGTCGCGATGATAGGGCCGGCGTTCGTTGGATATGGCAAGCGCGATACGGTGGCAGAACCGTGGCATGCCTTCGCGACCCGCCGCCGAGCTGCCTCCCCCGCCCATCAATACGCCCCCAACGCCTGCGGCGCCGCCCCCAACATCACGCGGGGTGCGACAGCAAACGGCGTAGGCGCCGGGCTGTCGCGCAGCAGGTCCAGTTCCATGGCCATCTTTACGAGTTCCGCGAAGGTGCGCGCTGCCATCTTGCGCATGGCGCGGCTGCGGTGGATTTTGATCGTGACTTCGCTGATGCCGATGCGGTCGGCGATCTGTTTGTTCATCAGGCCGGACACCGCCAGCGTCATGACCTCGCGTTCGCGCGCGCTCAGTGTTGCGAAGCGCGTGCGTAGCATGTCGCCGCAATGCCATGCCAGTCGATTGCTGCGATCGACCGCGACGGCGTCGGTGACGGCGTCGAGAAAATCCTGATCCCGGAATGGCTTGGATAGAAAATCCACCGCACCGGCCTTCATCGCGCGCACTGTCATCTGGATATCGCCATGGCCCGTGATGAACACTACCGGCAGGCAGACGCCGCGGCGCGTCATCTCGCGCTGGACTTCCAGCCCGTTGGCGCCGCGCAGGCGCACGTCCATCACCACGCACCCGGGTACCGGCTCCACTTGCGCGGCCAGGAAGGCGTCCGCTGACAAGAACCCGCGCGAGCGGATGCCGACCGATTGCAGCAGATCGGCCAGCGCGTCGTTCATGTGCGGATCGTCATCGACGATGTAGACCACCGAATCGCAAGCGTCTCGGCCGCGCGAGGTCTTTGATGTCATGGCATTCACAATGGACTCCGTTGTCTGTGCGAGGAAACGAGCGAATCGCACCGTGTTTGCCGACAGGGCACAGGGCGACGCGACTGTTGCTGCAAGTCTAGAAAGCTCGCGATCACGCAACAAGGCATCACGGATGGAGGCGGCGTTTCCGCGCGCGCACCAATCGGAAAAGTACGCGCACGAAAAAAGGCCGACGTCCCCGGAGGAGGAAGGCGTCGGCAATCGGGACTGAGCAACAAAAGAAGAGGTCGCTGAAAGACAGTGCGGCCCGGTGCGCGTTCCACCGAGCGCTGTGCACCTGCCGGCTCGATGCGATGGGCTACTTCACCAGTTGCAGCAGCGGAGCGCCCTGCTTCTTGATGAGAAAGACGACGAACTTCGCCGGCTGCGTGGTGCTGGCATTGCGCCCGACGGTGTGGATGTCGTTCAGGCCTTCATGGAAGATCTCGCCCGGTTTCAGCGTGACTTCCTTCCCGCCCTTCACGCCCATCACGATGCTGCCTTCGAGCACATAGACGAAGGCGTCGGCGTCGTGGCGATGCACCGGGTCGTATCCGCCCGGCGGATACTCGACGACGATCATCTCGACTTCGTGCCCGGGGAACTGCGGCAGCGGCGTGGTCGTCAGCGGCGTGACCTTGGCGTCGAACGATGCCGCGCTGGCCGGCACAGCCAGCAGCATGCACGCTGCGGCCAATGCGGCGGCAATGGAAATAACGAGCTTCATCGCATCACTCCAGACCAGCCTTGTCGAGACCAAACATCTTGTCGGCCGAGCCCGGCTCCATCTGGAATGCCACGTTGAGTCGGTTCCACGCGTTGATCGCGCCGATCTGGAAGGTCAGGTCCGACAGTTCCTTCTCCGAATACTGAGTGCGAACGCGCTCGAACACGTCGTCGGGCACGCCGTGCGTGGGCAGATGCGTCAGCGCCTCCGTCCATGCCAGGGCAGCGCGCTCACGCGGAGTGAACAGCGTCGACTCGCGCCAGATCGCTACGTGGTGCAGGCGCAGTTCACGCTCGCCGTGGATCTTGGCCTGCTTGATATGCATGTCAACGCAGAAAGCGCAGCCATTCAGCTGCGATGCGCGAATCTCGACCAGTTCGCGGATGTGCTGCTCGATCGTCGTCTTCTGGAACAGCCCGTTCAGCTCGATGAGCTTCTTTGTCAGTTCGGGCGATTGCTGGAAGTAGTTCAAACGTTGGGACATGTTTCTCTCCTGCCGTATCTGGTAGTCATATGGAATTGGGCTCGCCGGCACCGCAGCGACTTCGATGCGGGAACAGCTTGTAGGCATCGTAGTGGCCAACACCGCGCGCCGGTAGTGCCGTCGCGGTGCCCAGTCTGTTGCCGTGCCGACACCAATCCGTGGCGATGTCGTGCAGCGGCGCGGCCAGAGTGAATCGCCACGCAATCGGGCAATCAGTCGATCACGCTGACGATGCTGTGCATGCCCTGCCGCGCCATCTTGGCGTACGGACAGAAGCGTTCGGTGTCGCGCACGAGTTCCTCAGCACGTTCGCGCTGCACGCCGGGCATGCGGATACGGATCTCGGCAATCAGCGCATAGCCGCCGTCTACCGGATCGCGGCCGAAAGAGACTTCCACCGCGACGCTCGCCCGCGCCATGTCGATCTGCGCGCGTTGGGCAAGCAGCGCGAGCGCCCCATGAAAGCAGGCGGCGTAGCCGGCGGCGAACAACTGCTCGGGATTGGTGCCGCTGCCGGGCCCACCCATCGCCGCCGGCAGCCGCAAGTCGAGCACAAGGTTGCCATCGTCGGACCGCGCAACGCCGGACGCGCGGCCATGCGCGGCCTCGCCTCCGGTCACCGTGACGGTGGTGGTGTACAGCGCGGTGAATCCTTGACCCCGATAGCGGTCGAGCAGCGTCAATGGCGGAGGTTGCAACCTCTCGTTATCCATGTCGTTGTCTCCGGACTATTTTTTTTGTCGTGCTTGCGCCATCCATTCTTCGAAGCGGATGTGTCCCAGTCGCGCCGCGCCCTCCGGCACCAGCGTGTGCGGCTGGAGGTCGGCGCCGAAATACTTGGCGGCGGGATCGGACACGACGGTGCGGTGGTCGCCGGTGGCTTCGAGATAGCGCTGCACAAGCTCGCTCATGCGGAAGCGTTCCGGACCGGCAATGTCGATCATCGCGTTGCGGGGCGTATCGAGTGCGGCGTCTGCCACGGCGTGCGCTACGTCGTCCGACGCGATTGGCTGGATCAGCGCTGGCGTGATCCGGATCGTGTCTTCCTGTGCCGCCGAGTGAGCGATGCTCGGCAGAAATTCGAAGAACTGCGCGGAGCGTACGATCGTGTAGGGGATGCCGGACTGGCGGATCAACGCTTCCTGCGCGATCTTGGCGCGGAAATAGCCGCTCTGCGCCAGTTTGTCGGTGCCGACCACGGACAGCGCAACGTGGTGCGCCACGCCGGCTTCCTTTTCGGAGGCGGCAAGATTGCGGCCCGATGTTTCGAAAAAATGCAGGACGGCCTGATCCTCGAACGACGGCGAATTGGCCACATCCACCACCACCTGCGCGCCTGACAGCGCCTGCGCCAGCCCTTCGCCGGTCAGCGCATTGACGCCCGTAGCAGGCGATGCCGCCAGCACGTTGTGCCCTTGCGCGGACAGCCGCGCCACCACCTTACTGCCGATCAGACCGGTGCCACCAATCACTACGATTTTCATGATGCATCTCCATGTCAGGAAAGTGGAAATAGTCCACGTGCCTGCATGCTATGGGGCACCATTCACCGACACCAGTCCGGCGCGCAGCGCATGATGTTTCCCTTTTTGCACCAATCGCGGCGACGGCCGGGCTAGCGATTGACCTTCAGCCGGTATTCGCTCGGCGACAGCCCGAAGTGGCGCTGAAAGGTCACGCGCATCCGTTCCTCGCTGCCGAATCCGCACTCGCGCGCGATCACGTCGATCGGCCGGCCCGGATCCTGCAATTGCCGCCGCGCCGCTTCCAGCCTGAAGTGCTCCACTCCCTTGGCGGGCGTGCGACCGGTCTTTTCCTTGTATACGCGCGCGAAGTTGCGCGGGCTCATGCCGACATACTCGGCCAGTTGTTCGACGCTCAGCTCCTCGCGCGCGAGGTTCTGAACGATCCACAGGTGCAGCGATTCGAACACCGGCACCTGGCGGCTCTGCGAAATGAGGATCTCGCTCAACTGCGGTTGGCCGCCCGGGCGCTTCATGTAGACCGCCAGTTCCTTTGCCGAGTTGAGCGCCACCTCGTGCCCGTAATCGGCTTCCACCATGGCCAGTGCCAGGTCGATGCCGGTGGTCACGCCGGCCGAGGTCCACAGGTTCTGTTGCTGCACGAAAATCGCGTCGGGATCGAGATCGACGGTGGGAAACAGCTCGCGAAACCGGTCCAGCATGGCCCAGTGGGTGGTGGCGCGCTTGCCGTCGAGCAGCCCCGCGAACGCCAGCAGGAACGCGCCGCTGCACACCGACGCCATCCGGCGGGTCTTGCTGGCCGCCTGGGCCAGCCAGTCGATCAGCGCCGTCTCGTTCCTGGCCACTTCAAGGATGGTGGGCGATCCCGGAACGATCACCGTATCGACCACGCGCAGATCGAACGACGCCAGCGACACCGAACTCATTGCGGTGCCCTCCACCGTTGCCACCATGCCGCCTGAAAAACTGGTGGTATGGCATTTGTAGCCCGCCATGCCGCGCGCGCGCGCATAGTTGGACGCGGCCCAGAACACGGTCTGGGGTCCGGCAAGGTCGAGCAGGCTGACATCTGGATACGCCACGAACAGGATGTTGCGCGGCATGTCTTCAATGTTTCCGGAGACAGGGGGCGATTGGGTCTGATGCATGAGAGGTCTTGCTGTAATCGGGCGATGCTATGTCAAGGGGGCAATCGGGTGCAAGCCTGCGCCTGAACCGTGACACCGGGACTGCCGGGCGCATCGCTCGCGCCGTGCGCGACGTGCGGTGGGCACCAGGTACAGGCTGCAGGAAGGACTCAAGCATTGGCATTGCTGTCATGGTTAGGCTCCCGTCGGTCACGGCCCGTGGCATCGCGCGGCCCGCGGATCAGGCGGGCGGTGCGAGAGCGGCAAGGCAAGTCGGCGGCGAGTCTAGTCAGGGTGACTTCTTATCACAAGCTGGGTAAAGGGGCGGCGCTGTTTCCCTTTTTTCACCAATCGCCGATGAAATGCGTGCGGCGTGGCCCAGACGGCTGGCAGAGTGGCAGAAAAAACGGGAACGCTGTCATTTACGCTCATTTAAGCGCTCATTAACATCGTGTCGAGGTCGGCCAAGGGATGGTCAGTAGCAGCGCCGGCAGTCAATCCAACAGCGAGAACAAACATGACACACGCAGTTCGCGTCGCGGTGGTGTATCACAGCGGCTATGGGCACACGCGCAAACAGGCGGAAGCGGTACACGCCGGCGCAGGCAGTGTGATGGGAGTACGAAGCACGCTGATTCCCGTCGAGGACATCGACGCCCACTGGAGCGAGCTGGACACGATGGACGCCATCATCTTTGGCGCGCCCACTTACATGGGGAGTGCCTCGGCGCCGTTCAAGGCCTTCATGGATGCGTCCGCCCAGACCGTGTTTGCACGCAATGCATGGAAAGACAAGGTTGCGGCGGGTTTCACCAATGCGGCGTCGCGCTCGGGCGACAAGCTCAACACGCTGCAGCAGCTGGCCATCTTCGCCGCACAGCTTGGCATGCACTGGGTGAACCTGGGTCTGCCGCCTGGACACAACAATTCCGCGTCGAGCGAGGCCAGCATGAATCGCCATGGCTACTTCCTCGGCGCTGCAGCACAGTCGGACGCCGACGTCGACGCGGACGACGGCGCAACGCCGGCAGACCTCAAGACATCGGCCTATCTGGGCGCACGCGTGGCGCGTGTCGCGCTGCAACTGGCCGCCGGACGCGCTGAGCTGTCCAAAACCTCACTGACCGCATAGCCATGCTTGCCGAGGAAGAGGCGCCACAGCAGCCGGCCGCCAGCGCAAGACTTCCCGATGCCGAGATCGCTGGCCAGGGCCAGTTGCATGCCAACCGGCTCGCACTGCTGGGGCGATGCATGGCCATGATCGTCCATGATGCCGTGCAGCCAGTGGCGTCGGTGGCCACGCGCGGCCAGTCGGCACTGCGCTGGCTTAGGCATGATCCTCCCGATATCGCCGCGGCCACCGCCTCGCTGGAACGTTTAGTGGCCGACGCGCAGCGCGCCGCCGCGGTGCTGGCGGAACTCGGCGCGCTGGCGTCGCCAGCACCGCGCCCGCGCCAGCCGCTGCGGATCGATGCGCTGCTGCGCGACACGCTGCACTGGATGGAAGACGATCTGCGGCGTCAAGGCATCGATGTGATGCTCGATATTCCCGACCAAGGCATCGTCGTGATGGCAGAGCGCGCCGCACTGCACCAACTGTTCGTGAACCTGATCGTCAACGCGATGCAGGCCATGTCGAACACGCCGCTGCACGCGCGCCAGTTGACAGCGCGTCTGTCAACCTGCGCAGGCGAGGCCGTGGCGACGATCAGCGATCGCGGCTGCGGCTTTTCCGCCGAAGCTGCGCCGCGTCTGTTCGAAGCGTTCTACACCACCAAGGACGACGGCATGGGCGTGGGCCTGGCCATCTGCCGGCACATCGCCACGTCCCACGGCGGCGCCATCCGTGCTGAATCCCGCCGCACCGGCGGGGCGCGTTTCGTCGTCAGCCTGCCGTTGGCCGATCAGGCCGCGTGCTGCACCTTAGCGAGGTAGGCATGGATCTGCGACACGACCGCCGCGCCCTCGCCCACCGCGGTTGCCACACCTTTAGTGAATCCGGAGCGCACGTCGCCCAGCGCAAACAGCTCGGTGTGCGCATGCTAGGTGAAAACGCGCCAGCTGGATGACGAGAATGCTCAGGGGAATAAAACATGGAATCAACGCAACAGGCGGGCACCTCGGACCGCAATTTCCGCATCAGCCTGCCCAATCGGGCAGACGCGCTGTCCACCAGCTTTGCCGCAAGCTACGCGGGCATCATGGCGTTCATGGCAGTGGCCAGCGAAGGCAGCTTCGCCAAGGCGGGCGAGCGCCTGGGCATCGGGCGCTCGGCTGTCAGCCGCAACGTTCAGAAGCTGGAAACGCAACTGAGCACGCGGCTGTTCCTGCGCACCACGCGCACCACGCAGCTGACGCGCGAAGGCCAGCGCTTCTTCGAGAACTGCCATCAGGGCGTCACGCATATCGTCGAGGCCATGAACGACATGCTGGAACTGCGCGAAGGGCCGCCGCGCGGCCTGGTGCGTATCAGCGCCACCGTCGGCTTCGGGCGCAAGGTTGTTGCGCCGTTGCTCGACCTCTTCGTCAAGACCTATCCGGACATCGCCATCGATCTGCTTCTCGACGACCGGCCGACCGACTTTGCCTCCGAACGGATCGACGTGGCGTTTCGCAACGGACGGATCGAGGACTCCAGCATCATCGCCAAACAACTGATTCCGATGCAGATGGCGCTGTGCGCCGCGCCATCGTACGTGGCGCGACATGGCCTGCCGCAATCGCTGGACGAGCTGACCGAGCATGAATGCATCAACTTCCGCTTTTCCAGCGGACGCATCTTCGAATGGGAGTTCAAGATCGACGGCATCGTCCGCAAGTTCATGCCCAAGGCGCGCATGACGTTCAACGACGCGGACCTCGTTCTGCATGCGGTGCTGCAGGGATGGGGCATCGCGCAGATGTCGGGCTACCAGATCCGCGACCATGTGGCCGCAAACGAGCTGGTCATCGCATTGGCGCGCCACGCCCCGGACGACCGTGGCCACTATATCTGCTACCTGAGCCGCCAACACCTACCCACGCGCATCCGCGTGTTTATCGATTTCATGACCGAAAAGATCCGCGCCCTCAATATCGACTTTCTTACCAACTTCAATCCGGACTCTCCGCCGCCGCCCGGTCCCGATGTATCGGCCGACCACGTTACAGGGGTGGCGGCATGAATGCCGTGGCATGGCTATGCGCGATGGGCGCGATTCTGCTGTGGGCGTCGTTTGCTACGTTGGTATCGTTTGCGCCGAACGTGCCGCCGTTTCTGCTGACCGGCCTTGCGCTATGCGCGGGCAGCCTGACCTGTTTGCATCGCGTGCGCGAATGGCGCGTGCCGCTGCGCACGCTGGCATTCGGCGTGACGTGCCTGTTCGCGTACAACGCCGGGCTGGTTTTGGCATTTCGTCTCGCGCCCATCGTCGAGGCCAACCTGATCAACTACCTGTGGCCGCTGATCCTGGTATTGCTGGGCACCACGGTGTGGCACGGCGTCGATTGCATGGCCAAGCTGCTGGGGGCGCTGCTCGGCTTCGGCGGCTGCATTCTCGCCATCACGTCCGGATCGGGCACGGTGGCGTTCAGCGGCGACTATGCCGTCGGTTATGCGATGGCGCTGCTGGCGGCGCTGGTCTGGGCCGTCTATTCGCTGGGTGCGCGATGGCTGCCGCCGTTTTCGTCATGGGCCGTTGGCGGCTTCTGTCTGGGCGCCGGGTTGCTGGCCATCGCCAGTCACCTCGTGTTTGAAGACACAGTTGCGCTGTCCGGCGTGGAGACTGGCTGGATCCTGGCGATTGGCCTGGGTCCGCTTGGCATCGCGTTCGTGCTGTGGGATCGCGCCATGCGTAGTGCAAACGCGGCACAGGTAGGCATACTCGGCTACTGTACGCCGGTGCTATCGATGCTCTGCCTGGCACTTGCTGCACAGGTCACGGAGCGCAACTGGTCGATGGTGTTCCTCGCGTGTGCGTTGATTATGGCGGGCCTCGGCGTGGCCACGGTAGGCCCCGACGTCTGGCGGCGCATGAGCGGTGTTCGCATGCGCAGTGAATGATCGGCCTTGCGCTGAAGCGGGACGCGAGCGCTAGCGGTGTCGCGTGCGCTGGAGAAGCAGCAGTCCGGCCGCCAGCAGTGTGCCGGCCAGCAATGCGTTCTGCACCGCGCGTCCGCGCTGCGCGCCGCGCCAGCCGCCGTCGATCGACATGCTGCCCTTGCTGGGTTCGAACAGGTTGCCGGCCGTGACCGGAACCTTGGGCGCGTTATCGAGATAACGGCGCAGCGTACGGAATGACACGACGCGCACGCCCGCCGGCGCAACGGCATTGGCGATCTTGGCGAGTTGCGCAACCATGCCGACCGTCACGGCGCGACGGCGCGCGTCTTCGATGGCGCGCACGATCGCATGCGCCACTTCGCGCGCATCGTAAAGCGGACGCGGCGGCTTGAGCATGCGCCCCGTGTAGTTGGCTCCGTGACGAAATCCCGGCGTATCGATCACCGATGGAAAGATGTCGCACACGCGGATCTCGGGCCACGGCACCAGTTCCAGCCGCAACGCCTCGGAGAATCCGCGCAGCCCGTACTTGCTTGCGGAATACGACGTGGCCAACGGCGAAGGCGCCCACGCGCCGAGCGACAGCACGTTGACCAGCGTGCCGCGTCCTACGCGCTTGAAGTACGGAATCACGGCATGCGCGCCGTACATGTAGCCAAGAAGGTTGGTGCGGATGACTCGCTCGTGCGCTTCGGCCGGAATATCCTCGATCTGTCCTACTGCGCCAACGCCGGCGTTGTTGATCCACACGTCGATTCTGCCGTCGCCAAACTCGCTGGCCTGCGCCGCAAGGCGTTCCATCGCCGCAGAATCGGTCACATCGGTGGGCACCACCAGCGCGCGTGCGCCTTTTTCGCGGCACACCGCCGCAGTAGCCTCCAACGCCTCCTCGCGCCGCGCCGCAAGCACCAGGCGGATATCGTGATAGGCGAGCGCCTCTGCGGTGGCCCGGCCGATTCCGCTGGACGCGCCGGTCACGACAATGGTTGTGGGTCCTTTTGCCAGCATGGTCTTCCTCCGGTAAGTGGCGCGATGCCAAGCATATTTCGGTCCCGAGCGCGCGCCATGCGCCGTGGACCGTTTGCAATGGTGCGCTTGTAATCGATGCCGGTCACATGTACATAGCGGCTGTCCGTGTACTGCGTTGGCTTGCACCGGGTTTCCCTCGCGCGCGGCGTGTCGCACTCACGGGCACGCTCCGTGCGTCGGCGAGGTTTCCCCCGGGACCAGCCCTCGACTGGTTCTGCCGACGATCACTGCCTGGAGCCGAATATGAAAGCCCTTTGCTGGCACGGCAAGCACGACATCCGCTGCGATACCGTTCCCGATCCTGCCATCGAACACCCGCGCGACGCCATCATCAAGGTCACCAGTTGCGCCATTTGTGGATCCGACCTGCACCTGTTCGACGGTTTCGTGCCGGGCATGGAAAAAGGCGACATCATGGGCCACGAGTTCATGGGTGAAGTCGTGGAAGTCGGTGCGGAAAACACCCGCCTGAAAGTAGGCGACCGCGTCGTCGTACCGTTCACGATCATCTGCGGCGAATGTGACCAGTGCCGGCGAGGCAACTTCTCGGTGTGCGAACGCACCAACCGCAACAAGTCCACGGCGGACAAGGTGTTCGGACACGCCACGGCGGGCCTGTTCGGCTACACGCACCTGACCGGAGGCTACGCGGGCGGGCAGGCCGAATTCGTGCGCGTGCCGTATGCCGACGTCGCCCCCGTGAAGATCCCCGATGGCGTCAGCGACGAATCGGTGCTGTTCCTGGGCGATATCCTGCCCACCGGCTGGCAAGCCGCAGCGGCTTGCGAAATCCAGCCCGAGGATATCGTGGCGGTCTGGGGCGCCGGTCCCGTCGGCCAGTTCGCCATCCTGAGCGCAAAGATCATGGGCGCGCAGCGCGTGATCGCCATCGACAACGTGGCCGAGCGGCTTGCCATGGCGGAGCAGCTTGGCGCGTCCCCGCTGAACTTCGACGCGGTCAATGTGGTGGAAGCCCTGAACGAGCTGACCAACGGCAAGGGGCCGGACAAGTGCATCGATGCCGTCGGGCTCGAAGCCCACGCCACGGCATCGCTCGATTCCGTATACGACCGTATCAAGCAGGCTGTGATGCTGGAATCGGACCGGCCGCACGTGCTGCGGGAAATGATGTACGTGTGCCGCCCGGCTGGCATTCTTTCGGTTCCTGGCGTTTATGGCGGCTTTGTCGACAAGATTCCGATGGGTGCGGTCATGAACAAGGGCCTGACCCTGCGCACTGGACAGACCCATGTGAATCGCTGGACCGACGATTTGCTGCAGCGAATCCTCGATGGGCAAATCGATCCGACCTTCATCATCACGCATCGCGTTGCGCTGGAAGACGGCCCTGAGATGTACAAGACGTTCCGCGACAAGCAGGACGGCTGCGTGAAAGTTGTAATGACGATGTAGCCGCGCGACGGTGCCAAGCAAGCCCTGGGGCATGGCTGGCGAGCCGCGCCCCGGGGATGCTGCGTTCGTATCGATCGCGAAACTCAGCGCTTGCCTGCAGGCTCGCCGCGCATGTCCGCAGAACCGCCCGATCCGGCCGTGGCGCCGGTACCGGGCAGGCCATCGCTGCCGCCCGCGCCGCGCGATCCCTGCGTGGCGGCGGCACCGGCAGAGTCCGCAGGCCTGGTCGAGGTGGCGGCGCCAGCCGCCCCTGAAGCGGAGGCGGCATGGTTGCTTGCACGGGCCCCTCTGGCTGGCGCAGGCGCAGTGCTGGCGGGTCGGCTCGCTTGGCGGCCATCGGCAGCGGAAGCGGCCAACGCGGGGCCGTTAGCGATCAGCATCGACGCAACCAATACCGTAAGCGCAGCCAAAATCGCGGCAGGCGCGCCACATTTCAGGTATCGGGCATCGCGACCGTTTCCTATCATTTGCATCGGGATCACCTCCGTCAGGCCACGCATTTGGTGCGCCATACGCAAGCAGTGCGCGTGCCATGCGACGCGCCGTGTGAAGGGGATGTCACGAATCTTGCTGTCATAGCGGGGTTTTAAGTCACCCGGCCCAATCAGGAGGACCGATATGCAAGACCCATTTCGTCCGTCGCGGCGCCGGCTGTTGAAAGCCATTGGCGCTACAGTGCCGGCCAGCGCCGCCGTGCTGGCCGCCGCGCAAGGCCCCACGCAAAGCGCCGCTTCGCCGCATGGAACGGCGCCTGCCGCGCAGCCGGCAAGTGCGCCGCAAGGTGCCGCGGTGGAAAATCCGGTAGCGCTGTTCTTCAATGCCGACGAAAGAATTACTGTCGACGCCATTGTCGCGCGCCTGATTCCGGCCGACGAACTGGGCCCCGGCGCCAAGGAAGCCGGCGTCACCACGTTTCTGGATCGACAGTTGGGGGGCGCCTATGGCGCGGGAGCCCATTTCTATCGGCAGGGTCCGTTCCAGCCGGGTACGCCGGAGCAGGGTTATCAGCTACCGCTGACCCCGGCCGAATGCTACCGGCTTGGCCTGGCGGCGCTCGACCGCGCATGCGAGACGCAATACGGCGGGAAGCGCTTTGCCCAGTTGGACGCCGCCACGCAGGACGCGGTGCTGAGCGCGCTGGAAAGCGGCAAGCTGGCGCTGGATCCGCTGCCCGGCCCCGTTTTCTTCCAGATGCTGCTGGACGGCGCCATCGAAGGGTTTTTTTCCGACCCGGTCTACGGCGGCAACCGCGACATGGTGGGATGGAAGCTCGTCGGATTTCCGGGCGCCATGGCCAGCTTTGCCAACGACATCGAACGGCATAACGTCGCCTATGTACGCGCGCCGGTGTCCATCGCCACGGCGCGTCCGCACGCGATGGAAACGCCCTCGCCGTCGAAGCACGCGCAAGGCGCATCGCTGATCGCTTCGGCCGACGATGCGATCTGCCGCAGTCCCGCAGCACCCACCATGTCGCTGACCAAGGACATCCAATGAGCAAGACATTGCCCGCAGTGGATGCCGTCGTGATTGGCGGCGGCTGGACCGGCGCGATCATCGGCAAGGAACTGGCCGCCCGTGGCGTGCGCGTAGTGATGCTCGAACGCGGTCAACCGCGCTGGCCTTCACCCGACTTCCAGGCGCCCGCGATTCACGACGAACTCAAGTACACCCGCCGCCACGCCCTTCATCAGGACACCGCGAGCGAAACCTTCACGTTCCGCAATCGCAGCGACCAGACCGCATTGCCGATGCGGCGCTGGCAGTTTGCCTATCCGGCCACGCATCTCGGCGGCGCTGGCAACCACTGGTCCGGCGCGTATTACCGCTTCGACCCGACCGACTTCAAGCTGCGCAGCCACTACCGGCAGCGCTATGGCGATCGCATCTTCGATGCGGACCTGACTGCCCAGGACTGGCCGCTGACCTACGACGAACTGGAACCGTACTACGACCGCTTCGACTACCTGATCGGCGCCTCGGGTTTTGCCGGCAATCTGAAAGGCAAGCTGCAGCCGGGCGGCAATCCGTTCGAACCATGGCGGTCGCGCCCCTATCCCAATCCGCCGATGAAGGTGCCGTTCGCTTCGGCGCTGTTCGGAACGGCAGCGGCATCGCTCGGTTACCACCCCTATATCCAGCCGTCGGCGCTGTCGACGCGCCCTTACGTCAACAGCGAGGGGCTGCCGATGAGCGCGTGCGTGTACTGCGGGTTCTGTTCGAATTTTGGCTGCGAGCATTTTGCCAAGGCATCGCCGCAGGTGTGTATCCTGCCGGCCGCGCTCAAGCAGAAGAGCTTCGAGTTGCGCACCAATGCACACGTGCTCAAGGTGGAACTGGACCGCGCGGGCAAGCTGGCGCGCGGCGTGAGCTATGTCGATGCCGGCGGACAGACGGTGTTCCAGCCGGCGCAGATGGTATTCCTGTGCGCCTTCAGCGTGAACAACGTGCGTCTGCTGCTGTTGTCCGGCATCGGCAAGCCCTACGATGCGTCGACCGGCCATGGTGTGGTCGGTCGCAACTTCACGCACCAGACCACGTCGGGCGTGAATCTGTTCTTCGACGAGAAGACCTTGCTGAATCCGTTCATGGGCGCAGGGGCCGCGGCCGTGACGATGGATGATTTCAGCGCCGACAATTTCGATCACGGCCCGCACGGCTTCGTAGGCGGCGGTTACTTGCAAATCCAGGTGGTCAGCGGCGCGCCGATCGGCTATCACCCAACGCCGCACGGATCGCCGCAATGGGGCAGCGCGTGGAAACGCAACGTCAAGCGCTACTACAACCATTCGGCGTCGATCACGATCACCGGCTCGGCAATGCCCACGCGCGGCACCTATCTCGATCTGGATCCCACCTATCGCGACGCCTTCGGCCAGCCGCTGCTGCGCATCACCTACGATTTTCCTGACAACGACATCCGCATGTCGGCGTTCCTGACCGAGCGCGGCAATGCCATCGGCAAGGCCATGAAAGGCGTGGTGGCGACCGAACCGGGCCCGCGCAAACGGCCCTACACATCGACCAGCTATCAGTCCACGCACCTGACCGGCGGCGCGGCAATCGGCGACGATCCGGCAACCAGCGTCGTGAACCGCTTCGGGCAATGCTGGGACGTGCCCAACGTGTTTGTGACCGGCGCTAGCCTGTTTCCGCAGAACTCCAACTACAACCCGACTGGCACCGTGGGCGCCACGGCCTACTGGATCGCGGACGCCATCCACAACCGCTATCTCAAGTCACCGGGGAGGTCGATGGTATGAACGACATCCCCCCGAGCACGTTACCGCGGCGGCTGCCCGTCGCAGTCTGGCTGATCCCTGCGCTTGGTATCGTGCTGCCGGTGGTCGCCGTGTGCTACAACCTGCTGCTCGATCGCAGCGGCGCGCCGGTGCAACGTGCGGCATCGACACAGACGCCCACGCAGGCGACGTCTCCAAGCGCCTCCGAACCATCGGCCGCCAGTGCCACGCAAGCCGAACGGCGCGCCACCGATTTCGTGCCGACACCGGCCGCATGGTCCGCGCTGCTGGCCGCCGCCGCGCCCGCCGATCCCGCACGCGGACAACGGCTGGTAACCCAGGGCAACGGCGCGAGCATGCCAGCTTGCGCCAGTTGCCACGCGCCGAACTCACCCGCGCCGCAGGCGTTCCCCGTGTTGGCTGGCATGCCGGTCGAATACCTCGTCAAGCAGGTGCTCGATTTCCGGCAAGGCTCACGGCAGTCGCCAATCATGCAGCCAATTGCCAAGGACATGACCGACGCGGATATCGTGGCGGCGGCGCGCTACTACGCCAGCCAGCCGCGCCCGCAGACGCCGACATTGGCCACCGATGGCGCTGGCGCCAAACTGCATATCGCTGGAGACAACGCACGCGCGCTGCCGGCTTGCACCAACTGCCACGGCGTTTCCGGCGAGGGAGGCGGCCCCGTGCTTCCGCCGCTGACCGGGCAGCCCAAAGGCTACGTGGCGGCGCAGCTCAATGCCTTTCGCACGCACACCCGCGCCAACGACGACGGCGGCGTCATGCAGGCATTTGCCGAAAGACTGACCGATGCCGACATAGCGGGGCTCGACGCGCTCTATACGGGCGCGCCCGCGCCTGCGTCGGCATCTGCGTCGTCTCCGGCTGCCGCGCAGACGGCCGGCAAGTGATTGGGAGCCCAATGCCGGCCGCTGACATGCCGTGGTGTCAGCTCCGGTTCACCATAAGCGCGATCAGCGCCCACCACCCGCCCCGCCGGCGCCACCCGCACCACCGCTGCCGCCGGGGCCACCACCCGATCCACCAGAGCCACCGCCCATGCCCCCGCCCGATCCACCCATCCCGCCGCCAGGGCCAGTGCCCGTCGTGCCGCCGGTGGTGCCTGACATGCCGCTACCCGTTACACCGCTGCCGGACGAACCGGCGCCATACGGCGCATTCCCGATGCCGCTGCCAGTGGTCGGCCCTGATCCCATCGTATTCCCGGAGTTGCCGCCGACCGATGGGTTTCGCTTCAATCCCGGATTTGCCTGGCCGCGCTGCTGCGTGATGCCGCCCATCGATCCCGAACCAGGCGCGGTCGCACCGCTGTTCGTCGAACCACTGTTGGTGTTGCCGGTGCCGGTCGTACCGCTGGTGCCGGCCGATCCCGATCCAGTCTGGGCGATGGCAGCACCACCGAACAGCAAAGCCATGGCGGAAATACATACGCGTTTTGCAATCGGCATGATCTTCTCCTGTAGACATCGCGATTTCCGAGGCGCTGCGCGCCGCGAAGCTTAACCACCGCAACGGCCGTGCCAAACACCACCCCGCAGCGCTGGCACACATGGTGCGAGTCAGCGTTCCAACACGCCGTAACCATCCGCGCAAACTCGCCCGCTTAGCCAATGATTACAGCCCCGCTATTTCAGCTCTGCTCGCCGCTTACGATAATTTCGCCGCACCTCGACGACGCGGTGTTCAGCTGTGGATGCCTGATCGCCGCCTCCCCCCAAACGGTGGTCGTCACGGCGCTGGCAGGGGTGCCGGAGGTCGACACCAAGCTCACGGATTGGGATCGCGCGGCCGGCTTCAACAGTTGCCAGCAGGCCGTTCTGCAGCGTCGCCAGGAAGACGCACGCGCTCTCGCCTTACTCGGTGCCACACCCGCATGGCTGGATTGCCTCGACGGCCAATACGACAAGCATCAGACGCCGGAACTGATCCTGAAGGCGCTGGTGCGCTGCGCAGCGATCCATCGCGGCGGGACGATCGTCGTGCCGATGGGGCTATTCCACAGCGACCACATCCTGGTGAATCGCGCCTGCATGATGATGGTGATGATGCGGACCGCAACGCTGGCCATGCAGCCGCCCGCAAGTGCAAGCGATGGCGTTGACGACGGCGACGCCGCAGCGCCTGCGCAGTGGCTGTTCTATGAGGATGCAATCTATCGCCGGCTGCCCGGTATGCTTCAGAAACGCCTGGTCGACTGGTGGCAGGAAGGTCTTGTGGCGCGGCCGGTGCAGTTTGCGTCGGACGCCCACCACCCGCTGAAAATGCAAGCGGTCGAGGCTTACCAGAGCCAGCTACCGCTATTCAATGTTGAACAGCTGGCCGACATCGGCGCGCCGGAGCGGTATTGGTCGCTCCATCCCGCCACTTGCTACGACAACGACTGACGCACGCCATTGGCGTGCGGAATCGGCGTCATAGTGGTGACGCGAAGTCGACCCGGTACGTTGCGGCAGACGCCGCAACGCTTGGACCCGGGGCGACGCCCTACCCTATTTCCCGTCCACCTTCTTCTTCATATCGCGCGCCATCTGCAGATGGTTCTCCAGATCGGGCAGATGCTTTGCGGCAAACGCCTTCACGTCCCGGTCTTTCGCATTGCGTGAGGCTTCGCGGAATTTTTTCACCGTGCTTTCATGGGCGGCCACGCCAATGCGCGACGCGTACATCTTGTCGAACTTCGCGCCGTCCAACGCGCCGAGCGCCTTGATTTCGCCCTTCTGCATCGTCGATGGTTCCTGCGGCGCGGTCACGCCCTTCGATGACGCCAGCGAATCCAGTTCGCTGCCTACCTTGCCGTGGTCCTCGATCATTTTCGCGGCAAACGCCTTGACGTCCTGATTACCGCTCTTCTGCTGCGCCAGTTTGCTGGCCTCGATCTCGGCATGACCGCCCTGCGCTGCGTCCTCGATGAACTTGCGGTCGCCGCGGGCGATCTGGGACTTGCCCGTGGGCGCCGCGCTGGCGCCGCGCATGCTGTCCGTTGTAACGTTGCCTGTGCTGCCGGCTTGCGGCGTGACGCCCGAGCCTTGTGCCATGGCCGTCGCCGACACGAAGACGCAGGCTGCGGCCAGAGTTCGTAAAAGCGGTTGTCGCATGGGATCTCCTCCGTTGGACGTGTGAGCGAAGCAGTGCTTCGCCTGGTCTGGCCAACGTTGCGACGCAATAGCCATACCAGTGCCCACCGGTGTGCACGGTCACTGGCAGCTAGGGTTTAAATGGCGGAAAGCGGCGGCGGCGAGACGCCGCGATGGCGGCCGTGTAAGGGACGGACGTAAGCAATGCATTTACTACATCCGGCAAGCCCGACGCGATGGATCGGCGCCCCGTTTCGAAAGCTCGCTGTACAGGCGTTTCAATCGCCTGATGACAAACGCGCGCCGATGGCGGGATTGTCGCGCAAGCCCAACGCAAGGCGATGCGTACCACGCCGGAGGCGCGCGTTTAGCACGCCTGTTTAGCGTCCGCGCGATGCGCTGGCCGCGCGCGTAGCCGGCTCCGCCAGCGACTGCTCGACTACACGCAGCACTTCGCGCGCCGTGTTTTCAGAATGCTCGCGCAGGATGAAAGACAGACGAGGACGTCCGGGCTCGCGCAAGGCCGCCATGATGGCTTCGTGTTCCTCGTGCGATTCCTGCCAACGCAGCATGTCCGCATTCGCCGCGCCACGCGCGCGATGCACCTTGCTCATCAGCGTGGCGTAGATGCCAGACAGCACCGCGTTGCCCGTGCTATCCACGATGAGTTGGTGGATTTCCTGATTGGTACGGAAGTAGTCGGTGCGGCGGCCGGCGGCGTGTGCGTCGATCATCGACTGATGCTTGCGTTCGATCCTGGCCAGCGCCACGTCGGTGAGCCGCTGCGCAACCAGTTCGCCCGCGTAGGCCTCCAGTCCGTGCAGCGTTTCGAAGGTGGAGCGCAGTTCCTCGAGGTCCAGCGGCGCCACGCGATATCCGATGTACTGGCGATGCAGCACCAGCCCCTCGGACACCAGGATCTTGAGCGCCTCGCGCAGCGGCGTCTTGGAAACGTCGAAGGCATCGCAGAACGCCTTTTCGTCGATCCGCACGCCGGGCGGCAGTTCACCCTCCTGGATCATCGTGCGCAGACTCGCGGCGATTTCGGCGGACATGCCGAGTGTGCGCAGGCGGGCGGTTTTGGGAAGGGCTTGTGTCACTGACGTCACCAGAATAGGGAATCTGCACCAGACCGAAGACTATCACACCCACATTGGTGCTTACCCTACAACTATATAAATCAATAACTTACATCCGTTGTAATTACAGATTACGTATCCTATACTCCGTCCCAGTTGCGCGACACACCCCTTCAAACGCCTAGACCACGCAGCACCAGGGAAGCAAGGAGACCCCCGTCATGTCCACCACAAGCCAGGCCGCCACGATGTCGGCCACGCGCAGCAGCGTCCGCTGGAAGATCTTCCTGATGATGTTGTTCCTCATCGCCATCAACTACATCGACCGTGCGTCGCTGTCGGTGGCGATGCCGCTGATCGCCAAGGAATTCGACCTCAGTCCCACCATGCAGGGGCTGATCCTGAGTTCGTTCTTCTGGACCTATGCGCTGATGCAGGTGCCGGGCGGCATGCTGGCCGACAAGTACAAGCCGCGCATCGTGATTGCCACCGCGACGATCTTCTGGGGCGCGTTCCAGGCGCTGGCCGCCGTGTGCACCAGCGCCACCACGCTGCTGTTGACGCGCTTGGGTCTGGGCGCTGCCGAAGCGCCGATCTACCCGGCCGGCGGCAAGCTCAACGCGATCTGGATGACCCAGAACGAACGCGGCCGCGGCGCCACGCTGCTCGATGGCGGAGCGCCGCTCGGTGCGGCGCTCGGCGCAATCATCATCACCTGGCTGATCGCCTCGCTTGGATCGTGGCGCCTGGCCTTCGTCGTGGCTGGCGCGGGAACCGTGGTGGCCGGCATGGTGGCGTGGTGGTACATCCGCAATGCGCCCCGCGAGCACGCCGGTGTCAACGAACTCGAAGCGCGCTACATCGAAGAGGCGCAGGCCAGCGAGTACCGCGCCGAGCCCGCCAACCTGTCGGGCCGCTCGCTCGACTTTTTCAAGTACCGCTCGGTGTGGTGCATGGCGATTGGCTGGATGTGCTTTAACACCGTGTTCTATGGTCTGCTGACGTGGATGCCCAACTACCTGAACAAGGTGCATGGCTTCGACATCAAGGCCATGGGCGGCGCCAGCTTCATCATCTTCTTCTGCGGCTTCATCGGCGAACTGATCGGCGGCTGGATTGCCGATAAATGGAAGGAAGCCGGCGGGCGTCCCAACGTGGTGATGCGCACGCTGTTCGGCATCGCCGCCGTGGTGGCCACCGTGTCGATCTTCTCGGTGGCCTACGTGACCAACCCGGTGGTGGTGGTGGCGCTGCTCTCGTCGACGCTGTTCTTCCTGCGCTGGTGTGGATTGTTCTGGTGCATCCCGTCGATCCTCGGCACGCGCAACAAGATCGGCTTCCTCGGAGGCGTGATGAACCTCGGCGGCAATATCGGCGGCATCAGCGTGCCCATCATCGTCGGCATGATCGTGCAGTTCACGGGCTCGTACTTCCTGGCGCTGATGTTCTTTGCCGCCGCCGGCGTGGGCCTGCTGCTGGCGTCCACGGCCATCGACTACGAAAAGAAGATTCCGGTCTGACATGCAGACGCTGGCGGAGAACCTCATGCAACGATTGTCCTGCCTCGCAGCGGCGGTGCTGCTGTCAGCCGGCGCACTGCACGCGCAAGCTGCGCCCGCCGCGCCGGGCGCCCTTCCCACTGCCCAGCCGGAGGCGGTCGGCGTCGATTCCACGCGGCTGGTGGCGCTGTCCGAATGGATCCGGCGCGACCGCCTGGACGTGCGCAGCCTGGTGGTCGTCAAGGATGGCAAGGTGGTCTTCGAGCGCTATAGCGAAGGCGCCGGGCGCGACTACAACCACGAGTTGTACTCGGTGACCAAGTTCATCAGCGCGCTACTGGTTGGCACGCTGGTGGGCGACGGCAAGCTCGCCGTCAGCGACGCCCCGGCGCCGCACCTGGCGGCGGCTCGCCCTGACCTCGCGCCGGCGCTGGCCAACAAGCAGCGGATCGAGCTGCGTCACCTGATGTCGATGGCCAGCGGCCTGTCGTACAAACTGGTCGAAGGCACCGACACGCTGTACTACGGCGTGCCGGATCGCCTCAAGGTGGCGGCCTCAGCCAGCGTAGGCAAGGCGCCAGGCACAGAGTTCGACTATATCGACGTGAACCCGGTGCTGGTGGGCGCCACGATCAGCCAGGTCGCCGGCATGCCCGAGCAGCAGTACGCGGCGAAACGCTTGTTTGAACCGCTGGGCATGTCTCACTATCGCTGGGACGGCGCCGATGGCAAAGGCGCCGTTTCGGGTGGCTGGGGTCTGCGCCTGAGGTCGATCGACATGGCGCGGCTTGGCATGCTGATGCTGAACCAGGGCCGCTGGAACGGGCAACAAATAGTGCCCGCGTCGTGGGTGGCGCAGATGACCACGCCTTCGGGTCCGGCCCGCGACTATGGCTATTACTGCTGGGTCAACAACATCGTCACGAGCGAGCGCGAATTCAGCGCGATGGGATACAAGGGCCAGTTCATCACAGTGCTGCCGAAGCAGAATGCGGTAATCGTGATGAACAGCATCATGTCGACGCAGGGCGGACTGCGTGACGCGAAGTATCTGGACCTGTATCGTCAGATGGTCAACCAATACGTGCTGCCTGCGCTGCAGGCAGGCAATACCGTCAAGCCCGACGCCGCGCGCCGGGCCGCGTTGAACAAAGAGCTGGAGCTGGCACGCGCCAGTCACGGCGTGCCCGGCACGCAGCTCGCGTTCAACGACACGCCAGAACAATAAAACCAATATCAACTTGAGGCGCTGCGCCCAGACGGCGCCCGACAACTCTTGAGAACCAACCATGAGCAAGCAGATTCGTCTCGGCATGTTGACGCCGTCTTCCAATACCGCGCTGGAGCCCATTACCAGTGCGATGGTTGCCGACCTGCCCAATGTCAGCGCGCATTTCTCGCGCTTCACGGTCACGGAGATTTCGCTGCGTGACCAGGCGCTGGGTCAGTTCGACCTGGAAAAGATCCTCGGGGCGGCGCGGCTGCTGGCCGACGCGCGCGTCGATGTGATCGCGTGGAATGGAACGTCGTCGGGCTGGCTCGGTTTCGACCGCGACCAGGCGCTGTGCAAGCAGATTACCGAGGCCACCGGCATTCCCGCCACCACTTCGGTGCTGGCGCTCAACGAAATCCTGGAGAAGACCGGCGCGCGCCGCTTCGGCCTGGCCACGCCGTACCTTGACGACGTGCAGCAGCGCATCATCGCCAACTACCAGCGCAGCGGTTTCGACTGCACGGCCGAGCGCCACCTCGACCTGCATGTCAACTACAGCTTCGCCGAAGTCGAGGAAGACACCATCCGCGGCATGGTGCGCGAACTCGCGCGCGAGAACGTCCAGGCCATCTCCACGTTCTGCACCAACCTTCACGCCGCGCATCTGGCTGAAGAACTGGAAGCCGAGACCGGCATCCCGCTGTACGACACGATCTCCACCGTGGTGTGGAAGTCGTTGCGGATGGCAGGTGTCGATACCAGCGCCTTGAAGGGCTGGGGCCGCCTGTTCCGCGAAGTGGCATAAGTAGCAAAAGCATCGGAGATGCGATGACCATGCCCGCAGATAACAATCTTGATCTGGTGATCCGCAATGCTGACGTGGTCACCGCTTCCGACCGCTTCCGCTGCGACATCGGTGTACGTGGCGGGAAGATCGTGGCGCTGGGCCACGGCCTGCCCGCCGCGCCGCAAGAAGTCGACGCCACGGGCCTGCTGGCCCTGCCCGGCGGCGTCGATGGCCACTGCCACCTGGACCAGCCCATGCCCGACGGCATGCGCATGGCCGACGATTTCTTTACCGGCACGCGCGCGGCCGTGTGCGGCGGCACGACCACGGTGATCCCGTTCGCCGCGCAGGAAAAAGGCGCGTCCCTCAAGGCTGCCGTGGCCGATTACCACCGCCGTGCCGACGGCCGTGCGGTGATCGACTACGCGTTTCACCTGATCGTGGCCGACCCCACGCCAGCGGTGCTTCAGGACGAACTGCCCGCGCTGATCCGCCAGGGCTACAGCTCGTTCAAGGTCTACATGACCTATGACGACCTCAAGCTGTCCGACCGCGAAATGCTGGAGGTACTGGATGTCGCGCGCCAGCATCAGGCGCTGGTGATGGTGCACGCGGAGAACGCCGACTGCATTTCGTGGCTTACCGACAAACTCACCGGCGAGGGCCGCATCGCACCGCGCTTTCACGGCCTGGCGCGACCGGCGGTGGTTGAGCGCGAGGCGACCCATCGTGCCATCTCGTTTGCGGAACTGGTTGACGTGCCGATCCTGATCGTCCATGTATCGGGTAAGGAAGCCATCGAACAGATCCGCTGGGCGCAAGGCCGCGGACTCAAGATCCTTGCCGAGACCTGCCCGCAATACCTGTACCTGACCGCAGAAGACATGGGCCTGCCCGGCGACGACGGCTACGAAGGCGCGAAGTGCGTGTGCAGCCCGCCGCCGCGCGATCCTGAAAACCAGGCGGCCGTCTGGCGCGCGCTGGCCAATGGCGTGTTCAGCGTGTTTTCGTCGGACCACGCGCCCTTCAATTACGACGATCCCGAAGGCAAGAAGCTGGGCGGCACGGCGCAGCCGTTCGACCATATTCCAAACGGCGTGCCCGGCATCGAGACGCGCCTGCCGCTGCTGTTCGATGGCGTACAACGGGGCAGGCTGTCGCTGCATCAGTTTGTCGAGCTCACGTCGTACCGGCCCGCCAAGATCTACGGCCTGTACCCGCGCAAGGGCACCATCGCCGTGGGCGCCGACGCCGATATCGTGCTCTGGGATCCTGTGCGCAAGGTGCGCATCGCCAACCGGGATCTGCACCACGCGGTGGATTACACACCGTACGAAGGCATCGAGGTGACCGGCTGGCCAATGACCACGTTCTCGCGCGGCGAGATGATCGTGCGCAACGGCGAATACCTGGAACCCGCGGCCGGGCGCGGCCGGTTTCTGGAAGCGGGACAGCCCGAACTCTGATGCGGCGATCGACGCCATGACTACGAAGAATCCGATGAACCTATTGATCGTCAATCCGAACATCAGCGCGTCGGTAACGGACCTGATCCAGGCCGAAGCGCTGCGCACCGCGTCTGCGGAGACGCGTATCACGATGGCCACGGCCAGCTTTGGCGTGGCCTATATCGAAACGCGCTTCGAGGCGCTGGTGGGCGGCTACGCCACGGCCTGCGCCGCTGCCGAACACGCCGGCAGCTTCGACGGGCTGATCGTCGCCGCGTTTGGCGACCCCGGCCTGGCCGGCATGAAGGAACTGTTCGACGTGCCGGTGGTAGGGATGACCGAAGCCGCGCTGGCCAGTGCCTGCCTGCTGGGGCAGCGCTTTTCGATCATCGCGATCTCGCACCGTATCGAGGCGTGGTACCGCGAATGCGTGGCCGCGAACGGGCTGTCGGCGCGCCTGGCCAGCATCCGCTCGCTGCAGTCGCCATTGCGCGACATCGGCAGCGTGCAGGAAGACCACGCCGCGAGGCTGGAAGCGTTGAGCCTGCAGGCCGTGCGCGAGGATGGCGCCGACGTGATCATCGTCGCCGGCGCGCCGCTGGCCGGCCTGGCGCGCTCGCTGCAAGGGCGCATTCCGGTCCCGGTGGTGGACGGCGTGAGCAGCGCCGTGCGTCATTGCGAATCGCTCGTGACGCTGCACGCCGGCCACGCCCGCGAAGGCAGCTTTGCGCGGCCTCCGCGCAAAGCCAATGCCGGATTGCCGCCGTCCCTGGCCGGATTACTGGCCTGAAGCCGCGAGCCGGAATTCTCCGTGCCTGAGGCGCCGCCACCCAAAAAAACCGCAAATTTTGCCGTTGTCTCCCCCACTACAGTGGGGCATACGCCGCACCCCTCCTGGTAAAGCCAGTCGCTACTATTTCGCGCCCCCGTGCGATACAAAAAACGCTCGGGATTTGCACTCTACAAGCGGAAATAGCGATTTTTGAACCGGGAGGTCACCATGCAACAACGTCAATGGGCCAGCGCGCTCTCACTTGCCACCGCCGTACTGCTCGCCAGCTGTGGCGGCGGGGACGATTCCAGCACCAACGCCAACACCACGGCAGCTCTGCCGGCTGCAACCTTGTCCGGCACCGCCGCCACTGGCGCGCCGATCGCCAATGGCAACCTGCTGCTCAAATGCGTGAGCGGACAAGCCAGCCTCACCACGGGCGCGGACGGCAGCTGGAGCACCACCACGGCCAATCTCGCACTGCCCTGCGTGATCCGCGTGCGAACCCCGGGCGGCGACTACCTGCACTCGTATATCGAAAATCCCGGCACGACCAATGTCACGCCGATCACCGAACTGGTAGTGGCCGCCGCATCGGGCAATCCCGATACGGAAGCGTTCTTCTCCAATTTCTCGGCGACGTCGGCAGCGGCCGCAAGCGACCGTCTGGCGCTGGCGATCACGCAAGTCAAGCAGCGACTGTCCAGCCTGGGCGTGAACGCGGATGCGCTGAATCTGCTGAACCAGAAATTCAACCCGCGCAATGGCGACGTCTATGACGACCGCCTCGAAGAAATCGCCACCCAGCTCAAGCTGACCAACAGCACGCTCGCGACGCTCTCAAGCGATGTGGCGCAGGGTGTCGTCGGCCCGATTGGCCCGAGCGGCCCGACTGGCGCCACGGGGGCCACTGGCGCTACGGGTGCCAGCGGTGCGACCGGGGCCACCGGTCCGGCTGGTCCGACGGGCGCAACAGGCGCAACGGGCGCAACCGGTCCGCAGGGCGCGCAGGGCGTGCAAGGCGCCACTGGAGCGACAGGCGCGGCCGGTGCGACTGGCGCCACGGGCGCCACCGGAGCGACGGGCGCGACGGGTGCCACGGGCGCAACTGGCCCTGCCGGCACCGTCCCCGGCCTCGGCAACCTGCCCGGTTCGATCAACGACGGCACGCCAGCAGCGGAATGCACGATGGGCACGGTGTGGCTGTCGGCCGGGGCTTTCGCCATTGGCGGCATGCGCGCCGATGGCCGAATCCTGGCGATCAACAGTAATACCGCGTTGTTCTCGCTGCTTGGAACGAAATTTGGCGGCGATGGCATGAATACCTTTGCGCTGCCCGATTTGCGCGCCCTGGAGCCAACCGGCCTGTATTACACGATCTGCGTAAGCGGCTATTACCCCTCGCGGGCCTGAAGCGCGGCTGCCGGAGGTCGCGGCACCGCTGCGGCTTCCGGCAACCTGCCATCACAGGACATCGCTCAGTCCATCAACGCCAACGCCTGCGGCAGCGACAGCACCGTGGAACGCGATTCGAAAGCCGTGGAGAAGAGATGGTCGTGCACGATCCGATCAGGGTCGTAGCAGCAATCCTTGACGGTAAAGAGACGGAAATCCGCATCGCTTGCATAAGCCAGCGAAGAAAGCACCACGCCGGTGGATGCGATTCCCGCCATGATCAGCGTATCGATCCCTTGCGCGGACAGGCGCACCTGCAGATCGGTGCCGAAGAACACGCTGGCGCGATGCGCGACGATCACCGGCTCGCTGGCCTGCGGTTCCAGTTCGGGCGAAATCCTGTCGTCGACGAACCGCCCCAGTTGCCTGATGCCCTGCCCGTTCTTGTTCAACGGGCTCACTTCCGGATAGCCGGGCGAAAAGTGGATTTTGGCGAAATAGACACTGACACCCCGGGCGCGCGCGGCGTCGCACAGCTTACGCGTATTCGCCAGCAGCACGGGCGCCACGTCCGGAAACAGCGCCATGATGTCGGTCTGATAATGCATGATCAGTAACGCTGTCTGCGCGGGAACGATGCTCGGTGGCTGCATGGTCATGGGCGGTGGCGTAGGGTTGTATCGACGCGCCAGCTCAACTGGTGCGGCGCTGCGGGATATCGATGGAAGTCCATTTGGAAGCGCCGATGCTAGCCCGTTTGCATGACGTCGTCCAGCTTGCGAGCGCAGGCCGACGATGGGCACGGAAAGACGCCCCGGAGATACATCGTTGCGCAGCGGGACGACATGAAACGTTCGCCGCCACGCGCCCGAACCGGCGCTGATTCAGCAAGGCCCATGGGTAACCCGCACCGCGTTTTGTAGAAAACGACATGCCTTCGCTCGCGCGGCGCGACGCTTCGTACGTGAGCGCCCGCGCCCCGGCTCGATCCGCCCAAAGCCACGCGGCAAGCCGTTTTCCAGCCGCCTCGCCTGCCAGACGCGCCCCTTCCGGGAACGCCGCTGCCGCGCTGGTACGGCGCTTGCAATCCACGATCCGGCAAGTCCCGATCAATGCGCCACCAGCAGCGCAAACACTTCCCTACGGAGATCTTCATGGACAAGTCGAAAATTCCAGTCGAGCAACGCGCAGCCCTTGGTCTGTTGATGGACGATCATCGCGCGGTCAAGAAGCTCTTCAAGCAGTTCGAAAGCGCCAAGGACGCGGAAAAGCAGTCGATCGCCATGGAAACCTGTCAGAAATTGACGGTCCACGCGCAGATCGAGGAAGAGATTTTCTATCCTGCCCTGCGCGGCGTCTCGGACAAGATCGACGACATGCTCGATGAAGCGAAGGTCGAGCATGGTGTCGCGAAGGAGCTGATTGCGAAGATTGAAGGTGGAGAGCCGGACATGCTGGACGCCAACTACAAGGTGTTGACCGAATACGTCGGCCACCATGTGGAAGAGGAAGAAGGTGAACTGTTTGGCGCCGTGATCAAGGCGAAGGTCGATCTGCGCGAGATCGCCACACAACTGGAAGCCCGCAAAACCGAGTTGCTTGGCGAACCCGCATAAGCGGCTGCCTGGGCAGTAGCTGTGGCCCCTGCGATGCGCGCGGTGTAGCGCCCGCGCGTCTCAGGGTTCCGTCGTCATGCCCGCGGTCGCGCGCGCGTGAATCGTTGCTCGATCACCGGCGTGCCCCATTGCTGCCCTTGCGCTTCTTCAGCCAGGCGGAAGCCCACCGATTCGTATAAATGTCGCGCGGCATCGAGACCTTTAAAGGTCCACAAATACGTCTCGTCGAAGCGCGCATCGACAAACGCCATTGCCCGTTCAATCAGCCGGCGCCCGATGCCCGAGCCGCGCAGTGAATCGTCGACGATAAACCAGCGTAAATGCCCAACGCGGGTCGTGGCATCGCCATCGATGGCCACCGACGCCAAGGACCTGCCGTTTTCAACATAGAGCCAGAGCGCGCGGTCGGAATCGGGCAAAGACTGCGCGAACGTCGCCAACTCCGTCGCTACCTTGTGTTCGAAAAATGCGCCGAAGCCCCAGTGTTTTGCGTAAAAGCGCGCATGCAGGCTTGCCACGTCGCCAATACAACCGGGCTGATAACCCTCCACGATGCGGCCCGTTTCCGCGCGAGCGTCAAGCGACGCTTCGCCGTTGTTATCCAGCGCCAGCGCATCGGCGTAAAGCGACATCGACCTGACCAAGGTGCGCTGATCTGTCGGCGCCAGCCGCCGCAACGCATGAGACACCTGGTCGGTCGCAAAGGCGTCGATGCGTCGTCGCAAGTCCTGGCCCGCATCCGTCAGATACAGCTCGGACGACCGTCCGTCCTGGTCCGATGCTCTTCGTGTAACCAGACCGCCTGCTTCGAGCTTGGCGATTTGACGGCTCGTATTCGACTTGTCCAGCCGGAGGATATTGGCAAGGTCGCGCGCCTGAATGCCCGGGGTCGCGCCGATTTCGATAATGGCATGCACTGCCGATGGCGCGAGGTCGCTGTTTGCCAGCGTACTGCGCATAAAACCCAATTCACGGACCAGTTTGCGCGAAAACTCCCGTAATTCCAGAACGGTTTGCTCGCGCGATTGTGCGGGGGTATCGACAAAATCCATAGCGGGCTCCGATCTATTCGCTTGTTTGGCTGCTATTTGGTTGCGCTACGCAACCAATATAATTGCGCCTCGCAACTTTTACAAGGAACCGTTGAGTTCTGGTGGCGGGCGCGACTTTCAGCGTCTAGCCAGTTAAAAGCTCGCTCAGGAAACCAGCACTTTGAAAGGCAGTGCTGTCACATAGCGCAGAAATTCGACGATATGCGTGCGGTGCAGCCAGACGTCATCGAACACGGCAAAAGCGCCGAGCCAGGCCGCGGCCACAATGATCAAATCGCACCGTCCGCTCTTCCACCAGTTCAGCGAGTGACGGCGTGCGATCCAAGGCACACCTAGCGGATTGGACCAGTCGGCCAGCAGATGCATGACGCCGCCGCATGCAAAGCCAAAAGCCGGTGCGGCGAGCGCATGCGTGCCAAGCGCGTGATAGGACCAAAGCAACAGGCCGATCCAGATGACACCCCAATGTGTCCAGCTGCGATGCGTAATCCATAGCCGACGGGACTTCGACCACCATGCCACTTCCATCCAGTCTGGCGCGGTGGCGCCCGGCAGCGCGGCGACAAAGCCGGCCACGCTCGCCCAATGCCATGTTCCCGCGCCGTGTCGCGCGATGACTGCGGCAGCGATGAAGGCGGCCGCCCATCCGGTGGCGTGGTGAGCTTTGCGCGAAGCCATGATAGAACTGCAGCAACGTGGGCCGTGGTCGATGAAGGGCCGCAATCTTGGCAGAAGCGCAAGCCAAACGCCAGTGGCGAAGCGCGACAAAATGCAATGAGGGCAGACGGATTTACCGGATATTTCGCGCGCTCGGACAGACCAGGAAGGCAAATTGCCAGTCGGTAAGCGGCAATTTTCACGTAGAAATACGGGCGGAATTTCCGCCCGTTCTTTTATGCGTCGGCACGTCGGCCGATCAGTCCAGCGTGATGTTTTCCCGCTGGATCACCACGGCCCAGCTTGCTTCTTCCTTTTCGATCCGTTTGCCGAAATTCTCGGGATCGACCATCACGACGTCGCCCTGCTGGCTGAGCGCGCCCTTTGCCTTGGCGTCTTCGAGCACACCGCGCGCAGCGGCGTGAAGCTTCTGAACGATCTGCGGCGGCGTACCGGCCGGCGCGAGCATGCCAATCCAGAATGTAGCGTTGAACGGCGCGATACCGGCCTCTTCCACAGTGGGCACATCGGGCAACTGCGTCATGCGCCGCGTCGAACTGACCGCAATCGGCTTGAGCTTGCCGCCCTTGATCTGCGGCAGCGCGCTCCACGTGTCGAACGCCGTATCGAGTTCACCGCTGATCACCGCCATTTCAGCCTGTGCGGCGGACTTGTACGGCACATGGGTGGTGTTGATCTTCGCGCGGTTGTTGAGCATTGCAAAACTCAGATGCGCGATGTTGCCGGGGCCAGCGGAGCCGTAACTGATCTTTCCCGGATTCTGCGTGGCAAAGCGAACCAGATCGCCGACCGACCCCACCGCGTTCTTCTGCGACCATTCCGGATTCGTCACCAGAATGAACGGCGCCTCCAGCACCAGCGTCACCGGCGCAAAATCCTTGGCCTTGTAGGTGCCCTTTTTGTAGATATGCGGATTGATCGTGATGCTGCTGGAATTGGTCACCAGCAGCGTGTATCCGTCCGGCGCGGACCGGGCCGCTTCCGTCACGCCGATCAGTCCGTTGGCGCCCGCCTTGTTCTCGACCACTACCGGCTGTCCGAGCGCTTTGGTAAGACGTTCGGACAGCACGCGTGCCACGGTGTCAGTGAACGATCCCGCCGGAAAAGGCACGATCATGCGGATCGGCTTGGCGGGCCATTGCGCCGTCTGCGCCGTGGCCGGGCTGGACAGTATGGCGGGAATGGCCGCCATCGCGGCCAGTGCCAGTCCAATTTTGCGTCGTTGCTGGTTCATGTTGTCTCCGTATTCTGGTGTTGCCTGGAAGGATCTGATCGTCCTGTTTGGGGTTCGCCCGCGCGCGGATTCGCGCAGCGCGGGCTTGGTTCTGCGCTATGCGGTCGCTTTCTGGCGCTTCGGCCTGGCGGTTTGTCCTGTGACGCCGCGCCGCTCCAGATCGGCAAGCCGCTCGCCGTCGAGTCCCAGCACACGGCTCAGCACCTCATCGGTGTGCTGGCCGAGCGTGGGCGAAACATGCCGCATCGGCAACGGTTGTTGGCCGATGCGAAACCACGCCGTGCTGGCCGTGTACGCGCCGACATGCGCTCGCTCGACGTCGCGCCAGAAGCCGCGCGCGCGCAGATGCCGGTCCTGCAGCACCTGCCACATCGGCCGCACCACGCCCGCGGCGATGCCGGCCTCCTGCAACTGCTGCATGGCCGTCTCCGCATCGCGCGTGCCGCACCACTGCGCGATGGCGGCGTCAATGCGGTCCTGCGCAACCCGGCGGCCTGCCGCGTGCGCGAGCTGCGGATCGTCGGCCAGAGCGCCACCGCCGATCACCGCGCACAATGCCGGCCACTGCGCATCGCCCACGCTTAGCGCGATCCACTCGTCCTCGCCAGCGCAGCGGTAACAGCCATGCGGCACTGCCATGGGATGACGATTGCCCTGCCGCGGCGCGACTGTGCCGGTTACCGATTGTTCGATGATGAACGGTGCAGCCATCGGCAGCATGGCTTCCACCTGCGACAGGTTGACGTGCCGGCCGCGGCCCGTGCGCTGCTGTTCGAACAGCGCCAGCAGCATCGCCGCACCCGCGTTGAGGCCGCCAACCGGGTCGCCATACGCATACGACGTCATCGCCGGCGGTCCATCCGGATGTCCCGTGTACAGCGGCAGGCCACTGGCCTGTTCCAGCGTGCCGCCGTAAGCGCGGGTATTGCTCCACGCATTGCCAAGCCCAAACGCCGGCATCGACAGCATGACCAGCCGCGCGTTGCGCGCGCGCAGCGCCTCGTAGTCGAGCCCGAGCTTCGGCAGCACCTCTGCCGAGTAGTTCTCGATCACCGCATCGGCATGCGCCACCAGATCGAGCAGCAGCGCCTTGCCTTCGGGCTGCGTCAGGTCCAGCGTGATACCGAGCTTGTTGCGATTCATCAGATGGAAATTCGAGTTCTTTTCATAAAGCCTGTCGCGATAGAACTCCTCAGTGAAATGCGCGCCGCGCCACCAGTCCGGGTACGCGGTGCTTTCCACCTTGATGATTTCCGCGCCGAAATCGGCCAGCGTGCGTGACGCAAGCGGTCCCGCCCAACCCATCGTCAGATCGATCACGCGCATGCCCTTCAGCGGCGCCCGATCGTCTGACGCACGCGCCAGCCGCCGCGCGGGAACGCGATCGAGGCCCGACGTGCGGTACAGCCGATCGTGCTCGCCCTTCGACGGCGCGCGCCCGCCTGGCAGCGGACCCGCATCATCGAGACGCAACGGCACCACCGGCCCTTCGAACACCGCATCGCCAGCTTGCACCGGAACAAACGCGCCGCGTTGCCGATGCACATCCTGGCGCAGCAACTCGTCCATGGTTGGAACGATGACCGTGGGATGCTTCATGCCGCCAAGCAGTTCGAACCACTGCGCTGCCGTGCGCGACCGGAACGCGGGGATCAGTAGCGCGTCGATTTCATCGGCGCGTGCCATGCGATCGGGGCCGCTGGCGTAACGTGGATCGTTCGCCAAGTCTGGGCGTCCGATCGCTTCGCATAGCGCCTGCCACTGCGGCAACGTGTGCGTGAAGATGCCGATCCAGCCTTCGGCGGCCTGATAGATGCCGGCGGGATGCGTGCCGCAGAACCGATTGACGCCCAGCCGCCGTAGCGGATGCCGTTTGTCGGGCACCATGCCGGCTTCCATTTCGACCACGCTCAGCGCGCATTCGTGCACGCTGAGCACGTAGCGCCGGCTGCCATGCGCAGCCCCTGCCAGCGCCGCCACCGCAGCGGAGAACGCGGAGAGGCCAGCCGCAATCGCGGTCTGCACGTCGTGCGGCATGTGCGGCGGCCCTTCGACCGGGCCGCTGCCATGCACCGCGCCGGCCAGCGCGCGACACACCGATTCGGCGCCCGCATACTCGCTGTAAGGGCCGTTCTCGCCAAACCATGTCAGGACGATTTCGATCGGCACGTGGCCCGCCGCGTCGGCGGTCCGCCATACCGGCCGCGACAGCACCGCGACGCCCTCAGTCAGTGCGCGCGCGTCCAGCACCACATCGCAGGTCTGGGCAAGCTGCGCCAGCCATGCGCCATCGTCTGCGTCGCCCTCGTGCACGGTGATGCTGCGCTTGTTGGTGTTCAGCCATGCGAACAGCGCGCTCTCGGGCGGCGCCGCATCGGACGTGGCCACCAGCGGCGGCATCTGCCGCCAGGCGTCGCCCGCCGCGCTTTCGGCCTTGATGACCTCGGCGCCGAAATCGGCAAACAGCTTTCCCGTGTAGGCCAGTGCAGGCCCTGCGCCGATTTCAAGCACGCGCAGCCCTGCCAGCGCCAATTGCGATGGATCCGGATTTTTCTGGGTCATGAAAACCTCGTGGCTCATTGCTGGCTCGGTGGTCATTGCGCCGGCGGCTACCATGCGTCGACGAAGCCACGGCGCGCGCGGCGGCCGCGCATTTCCGCCGATGCGATGCCTTGTGCAATCCATTTGCGCGTTTCGGCAGGATCGATCACGGCGTCGATCTCCACGGCTGCAGCCGTGTTGATGGCGTGGCCACGCTCGTACGATTGCGCCACCAGCTTGTCGAACAACGCCTTGCGCTCCGGGCCGTCCGGCAGCGCCTCCAGTTCTTTCTTGAAGCCGAGCCGCACCGCGCCTTCCAGCCCCATCGGTCCGAATTCACCGGTCGGCCAAGAGATCGTGAAGCTCGCCGAGCGGAATCCGCCGCCCGCCATCGCCATCGCGCCAAGCCCATAGCCCTTGCGCAGCGTGACGGCCAGCAACGCGACGCGCAGCTTGGCTGCCGTCAGGAACATGCGCGATACATGGCGCACCTGCGCGCGCGCCTCCACGTCGGGCCCCACCATGAATCCCGGCGTGTCGATCAGCGACACGATCGGCAGGCCATGCGCATCGCAAAGCTGCATGAAGCGCGACGCCTTGTCAGCCGCATCCGCGTCGATTGCGCCGCCCAGGTGATACGGATTGTTGGCCATGACGGCCACCGCCTGGCCCTCCACGCGCGCCAGCGCGGTATGGATCCCCGCGCCAAATCCGCCGCGCAGCATCAGCACGCTACCGGCATCGGCAATGCCTTCGATCGCCTTGCGCGTGTCGTAGACGCGCAGCCGGTTCTCCGGGACCACGTGACGCAGCTGAATGGGGTCCGGCGCGCTCCAGTCGGCAACCCGTCCCTGGAACATCGACAGGTAATGGCGCGCCACGCGCGTGGCCTCGGCCTCGTTTTCCACCAGCACGTCGATGACGCCGTTGGCGTACTGCACCGGCGCGGGTCCGACGTCTTCCGGGCGAAAAATGCCAAGCCCGCCGCCTTCGATCATGGCAGGACCCGCCATGCCGATATTGGCGGATTTGTCGGCGATGATCACATCGCAACATCCAAGGAAAGCGGCATTTCCGGCAAAGCATCGGCCCGACACGATGCCCACCACGGGCACTTGGCCGCTCAGTTCGGCAAACGCCGCAAACGACGGCTGGTACAGACCCGACACGGACGGATAGTCGATGTCGCCGGGGCGGCCACCGCCGCCTTCGCCGAACAGCACCAGCGGCAGTTCGTCACGCAGCGCCACCTCGACAATGCGATCGGTCTTGATATGGTTGCGCTTGCCTTGTGTGCCGGCCATCACGGTGGCGTCATAGGCCATCACGGCGCTGCGCGCACGATCCTTGCCGAACAGGTCGCCGTTGACGCTGCCCACGCCGGTGATCAGCCCATCGGCGGGCGTATTGGCGATCAGGTCCTCGCGGGTACGGCGCGTAGCCTGCGCCGCCAGCGCCAGCGCGCCGTATTCGACAAACGTGTCGGCATCGCACAGGTCCGCGATATTTTCACGCGCCGTACGCTGATTGCGCGAACGGCGTCGGGCTACCGCGTCGGGACGATTTTCATCGTAGAGATAGGCATGGCGATCAAGCACACGCTGCAGATCGGCACGGATCGCCGCCGGGTCGTGGGTCTGCGCGGTATCGGCGGCAGCGCCATCGGCATCGGTCTGCTCCAGTACGATCAGCACCTGGTTTTCCGACGCCAGCGCGTTCTTTTCAAGCCGCAAGTCAACGACGTGGCCGGCGCATTCGGCGGCAATCGCATGCTCCATCTTCATGGCATCGAGCACCGCCACGGTTTGCCCAGGCTTGACGATGTCGTTCAACTGCACGGCAATCTCGACCACGCGGCCCGTCAGCGGCGCGCGAACGGCCACCAGCCCTTCGTCGATCTGCTCCTCCGGCTCGGCGGCGCGCGGCGCGTGCGCCGCAGCCTGGCGCACCGCACCGCCGAGCAGCGCGTCCTGCGCGCGGCCCGCGTGGGCAATCGACTGCGCGGCTGCGGCCAGCTCCGGCAAAATCGCTTCGAAATGCCGCGTATGAATATCCTGCGTCAGGAAATCGTCGCGCTGCACGAGCGCGCGCAGCAGATCAAGATTGGTAGGCACCCCGGCAATGCGAAACTCCGCCAGAGCGCGCTGCAAGCGGCGCACCGCGGCATCAAACTTCGGCGCAGCACTGCTAACGATCAGCTTGGCCAACAGCGTGTCGAAATTGGGCGACGGCTCGTAACCGGCATAGGCATGCGTGTCCACGCGCACGTCAGGACCCGTCGGTGGATCGAAACGTTCAAGCCTGCCATGGGCCGGACGCGCAAGGCCCTGCGCATCGGTCATCTCGGCGTTCACACGCACCTGAATTGCAAAGCCACGCGGCAGCGGCGGCGAAGCCGGATTCAGACCCAGCTGCGCCAGCGTGCGACCCGCGGCCAAGCCGATCTGCAGCGCCACCAGATCGACGCCCGTTACCTGCTCGGTGATTGTGTGCTCGACCTGCAGGCGCGGATTGGCTTCGATAAAGACGAAATTCTTCTGCTCGCCATCTTCGGTCTCTTCGACCAAAAACTCGAAAGTGCCGAGACTGCGATAGTTGACGCGGCGCGCCAGGCGCAGCGCGGCCTTGATGATTTCGTCTCGCAGATGCGGTTGCAGCACCGGGCTTGGTGCGATTTCCACCAGTTTCTGAAAGCGTCGCTGCAACGTGCAGTCGCGCTCGCCCAACGCGATGACCTGCTCGCCGTCGCCGGCAATCTGGACTTCGATATGGCGTGCGCGCGCCACCAACCGCTCCGCATACAATGCATCGACACCGAATGCCGATGCAGCTTCCGAGCGACAGCGCGCATAGGCTTCGGGCAAGCCGTCGCGGTGCCGGACCACGCGCATGCCGCGGCCGCCGCCACCGCCCACGGCCTTGATCACCACGCCCGCGCCGCCCTGCGCATCGAAGAATTCTGTAATGGCTTCCAACGATGCGCCACCTGGCGTCGCGGGCATGACCGGCACATCGCCGTCACGCGCCAATGCCAGTGCGCGGCCCTTGTCGCCAAACAACGCCAGCTGTTCCACCGTCGGACCGACAAACAGGATGCCGGCATCGGCGCAGGCTTGCGCAAAATCGGCGCGTTCGCTAAGGAATCCATAGCCCGGATGCACGGCGTCGCATCCGGACCCTTTGACCGCTGCGATGATGCCTTCGATGTCGATATATGCAGCGGGGCCGGCGCCATCGAGCGCAACGGCTTCGTCGGCCAGGATGCGATGAAGCGCGCTTGAATCGTCCTGCGAATAGACCGCCACGGTGCCAATCTCAAGATCGCGCGCCGCGCGCAGTACGCGCAAGGCAATCTCCCCCCGATTCGCAATCAGCAATTTTTTCAAACCAGTCTCCTTATTTATTTTGGAATGCAGTCACGCTCAATCGATATGGCGAGGGCCGCTCAGGGCCGGATGCCGAAGCGGCTGATGCCAGGCTCGCGCAGCGGCGCCGCGAGATTGGCGAACTCGCAGAGCAACGCGCGCGTATCGCGCGGGTCGATGATGTCTTCGATGACAAAGGCCTCGGCGCTGCGGAACGGCGATGTCAGGCTGCGCACGCGCTGTTCTATCTCGGCACGCTTTTGCACCGGATCGTCCGCGCCTTCGATTTCGGCCTTGTACGCGACGTCGAGCCCGCCTTCGATCGGCAATGCGCCCCAGTTGGCCGATGGCCACGCGTAGCGAAAATTGAAACGTCCCATGTGCTGATGCGCCGCGGCTGCCACGCCGTAGGCGCGTCGCACGATCACCGAGCACCACGGCACGGTGGCTTGATAGACCGCTGCCAGCGCACGTACGCCATCGCGCATCACGCCGGCCTGCTCGGCTTCGATGCCAATCTGGAAACCGGCGGTATCGACCAGATTGACCACGGGAAGATGGAAGGTCTGCGCCAGATCGACCAAACGCGTGAATTTCTGCGCCGTCGCGCCATCCCAGTTGCCACTGTGGAACGCAGGATCGCTGGCAATCAGTGCGACCGGCCAGCCGTCGATGCGCGCCAGGCCCGTGACGATGGCCTGCCCCCAATGCCGGCCGATCTCGAAGAACGAATCGGCATCGACCAGCGCTTGCACGATCGGGCGAATCTCGTAGTCGACGCGGCCATCGCGCGGAATCGCCGACAGCAGCCATTCGTCGCGGCGCGCCGGGTCATCGCCGCTTGCCATGCGCAGCGCCAGTTCGTGCACTGATCCCGGCAGGTATGACAGGAACTGGCGCGCCCGCGCGAACGCTTCGTGCTCGGTGGCCACCTCGTCGTCCACCACGCCGTTGCGCGTATGAATATGGCTGCCGCCAAGCGCATTCCTGTCGACAGGCTGGCCGCTGCGCGCCGCGATCGACGGCGCACCCTCGCTGAACAGTTGCGAGGTCTCCTTCACCATCATCGAATAGTGACTGGCCGCCACCCGCGCCGCGCCCATGCCAACCACCGAACCCAACGCGAGCGACACGACGGGCACCGTCGACATGTTTTGCACGACATGCTGCCAGACCTTCATGGTAGGCAGCAGCGTGTGACCCTTGATTTCGATATTGCGCACGCTGCCGCCGCCACCGGTGCCATCGACCAGGCGCACCATCGGCAAGCGCAATTCGTGCGCCATCTTTTCGGCGTGGATCAGTTTTTCGCCGACCGCGCCCTCGTTGGCTCCGCCCCTGACCGTGAAATCGTCGGCCACCAGCACCACAGGTCGCCCGTCGATTTGCGCGCGTCCGGTCACCAGATTCGACGGCATCACGTCCAGCAGCCGGCCGTTGCTGTCATAGCGACCACTGCCGCTCAGGCCGCCCACTTCGCGGAACGATTCGGCGTCGGCGATAGCCGCCACGCGTTCGCGCACGCTCAACCGCCCTGCGGCCTTGTGGCGCTGCAGTTTTTCCTCGCCACCCATGCGGTCGGCCAGGCGGCGGCGATGCGCCAGTTCGTCGATCTCGGGCTGCCAGCTCACGGTGTCTCCGTTTTTGTTCTTGGTGTGTTCACCGATAGAACACCGCACAACCCGTGCCAGCGTGGCGCATGCTGCGCAGCGCTTGATTTCATTGAGGATTCCAATCGGCGCCGCTATGATGTCCGCCATAACGACAAAAAGTGTCCGCAACATGGACACTGACAGGAGACAACGGTGTCCTCGGAGACAACACATCCCGCCTTATCGCCCCCCGCGCTTGGCGCCCTGATCCTTTCACGCGATGGCGCGCAAGTGGCCGCCATCGGCGTCTGCACTGATCCCGTTACGGCACGCGCTGCGCAAGCGGCTTGCGATCATGCCGCCCACGCGGCCGACGGCCGCCGTCTGTTCCCCGTCGATGCCGGCACGCAGCGCTACATCGGGCTGTCGCTCGAAGACGATGCGCATCGGGTGATCCTCATCCACGCGATGGACGCGCAAGCGGTGCTGTTTGATCTGCTGGCAACCGTCCCCTTTGCGGGCGCGATCCTCGACCACTTCCTCAACGATCCCTACCACGCCATCACGGTGGTCGATAAGGACGGCCGGATGCGCTTCCTGAGTCCGGTGCACGAGAAATTCCTCGGCCTTGAACCAGGTGGCGGCATCGGCCGTCATGCCGCCGACGTGATTCCGAACTCGCGATTGCCGCAGGTGGTCGCCAGCGGCAAGGCCGAAATTGGGCAGTTGCAGCAGATGAATAACGGCGACGCGCGCGTGGTTAACCGCTTTCCGATCCGCCACGACGGGCAGGTGGTGGGGGCAATCGGACAGGTCATGTTCAAGGGACCAGACGCGCTGATCCGCATGCATGAAGAGTTGTCGGCATTGCGCTCTGAGGTGGCGCGCTACCAGCGCCAGTTTGACGGACTGCGCGAAGCGCCGGCCACGCTCGGACTGATTGGCGAAAGCGCGCCAATGCAGCGCCTGCGTCGCGAAATCCATACCGTGGCACGCCTGGACGTGCCGGTGCTGATCCTCGGCGAAAGCGGCACGGGCAAGGAACTGGTGGCGCGCGCGATCCATGCTTCGGGGATCGAACCCGTCAGCGAGCGGCCGCTGGTCAGCCTCAACCTGGCCGCGCTGCCGGCCACGCTGCTCGAATCGGAACTGTTCGGCCATGCGCCGGGCGCATTCACGGGCAGCCGCCGGCAGGGCCAGGCCGGCAAGCTCGAAATGGCCGCAGGCGGGACGGTATTTCTCGACGAAGTGGCCGATATCCCGATGGAAATGCAGGTCAAGCTGCTGCGCGTACTGGAAGACCATATGGTCGAAAGGCTTGGCAGCGGACGGCCAAAGCGCGTCGATTTCCGGCTGGTGTCCGCCACCAATCGCGATATCTCCGAACTGATTGACGCTGGCCGCTTCCGCCTGGATCTCTACTACCGGATCAGCGGCGTGGTGTTGCGCATCCCGGCGCTGCGGCAGCGCCGGGAAGATATTCCCGCCTTGTTGCAGCATTTTGTCGATGCCTTCTGCGCCCGCAACGGCATGCCTGCGCCAAGGATTGACCACGACGTGGCGCGTTATCTGGCCGGCCAGCCGTGGCCCGGCAATGTCCGGCAACTGCGCCAGCGGATCGAGGAAGCGCTGGTCTTTTGCGATGGACGCACGCTGCGCGTGGCCGATTTTGCGCGCGGCGAGGCGGCCCGGAACGGCCCGGCAAGTGCCGGGATGCTCGACGAAGCTACCGCGCATCCCACCCCAGCCGCGTTTGCGTCCAACACCGTGCAGCAGCCGCCGTTGCGCGCGTCGTATGCCGATGACGGCGGTGCCGACATGAGCGAACTGGCCTACGCCGCGGTCATCGACGCCATCGCACGACACGGCGGCAACAAGAAGCGCGCCGCCGAGCAGTTGCGGATCTCGCGTTCGCACCTGTACAAGATCCTCGCGCGCGGTGCACCGGGCGGTACCGCGCATGGGGACGCCTAGCGGTTTTGCATCGCTACGGTCAGGGCGAATGTGAAAAGAGATCGCGCGAAGGGATGGACGGCGCTCCGTCCGCGGCGCTAACATGCTCTGGCCGATTAACCGGGGAGATTTCATGCCGCTGCGCCGCCACGTAAGCCAACTCGTTCTGCTCGCGGCATTGACGCCGCTGTTTCACGGACATGCACAGACCCCGCCGACTTCATCGTCGGACGACGCCGCGATCAACGACGCGATCTCCGATGCCGTGCGCGGCGGCACTCAGCGATTTCAGCCTTCCCCTTCGCAGCCGATGTCGCTCGACGAACAATGCAATCGGCTGGCCCAGCAAATCGGCCAGGAGCCGCGCCGCAGTTACCGGCCGTCGGGCGCACCGGTCGAGAACAGCCAGGGCAACGACATCACCACCGTCGAGCGCGACCGCACGCGCAGGCAGCTGCAGCGCGTATATCAGGACAAATGCACGCAATAGGGGCACTGCGCAACGGCATCGCGGCCGATTCGCTGCAGACGGCACAGAATCTGACGCTAATGAATATCGCCCTCCACTTTCGCATTTCAGAACGGGCGATGAATAAAAACGCGCGATGCACTGCAAAGGAGTTGAAAGGAGTAGAGTCGGGAACGTGGATGCTGGTATCGAAAGGCGATGCCAATCCCTAAAACATTTCCGCCATGACCCCTGCTACCGCGCAATCCAGTTTTCTTTGCACGCTTACCGTAGATGGCCTCGGACTTCCCTACCATGTGGCTGTCAGCAGACATCCGCTGGCTATCCGCTTCACCAGCTTCATAGGCGCCTGCCGCCGCTCGTTCGCGATTCTCGGTCCCGACGAAGTTGTCGCCGACGAAGCCACGCTCTCCACCGAAGGGCTATGCCGGATCGCGATTGGCCAGGTCATGCGCGACATCCTGTATGACAAGGCCGGACAGGGCGACTATGTACTGGACCTTGCCACGCCAGCCTGGGACGGCGCCCTTCGCGTGGTGGCAATGGGCAGCAGCGGCCGCGCCGTTCAGCATCGTCGCCAGGGCGCCATCGCAACCGGATCGCAGACGGCATAGGAACGGGCGGCCCGGAACCGAACCGCCTTTCCGACAGCGCTGACACGCGAATCGTTGCGATCGAATTTTGCGGCCAACGTTTGCAACCAACCTTCGCGTCCGACTTTTCCCGCCAACCTTTTCTGCCGACAATTTCACAGACGCCGACGCCGGACGCCGCGGCGTCGCGCCCATTGCGGCACCCCTTACAGCGCCATCGCCAACTGGATTGCCAGCGCGCAACTGCCAGCCGAATCGCTCGGCAATTTGCCAATCGCATCGCGAGGCGATAACCCGAAAATCCGGACCACGTGATTGGCCTTGGATCGATTCAGGACAAATTAGCGACACTCACCACTCTGTTTGCCAGAAAAATTACTGTGCAGGCGAGATTTTTTTTACTGTTCGCTGCTACACTCCGCCTCCATCGAAAATCACTCTATGGAGAATATCCGCATGGCCATCAAGAAACTTGCAGCAACCCCCGTCAAGCGCGCAACGAAGAAAGTTGCAGCCCCGGTAAAGAAGGCAAGCGCCTTCGACCGCGAAGTGAAGGCTGCCCAGAAGCAACTGGACAAGCTGCGCGCAGAACTGGTCAAGCAGGTTGCTGCCGGTAAGAAGGCCATCGTCAAGGCGGTTGCCGACCTGAAGAAGCTGAAGGAATCGGCGCGCGCCGCAGTCGTGGCAGAAAAGGCCGCCGCCAAGGAAAAGGCTGCAGCCGCCAAGGCAAAGGCCAAGACGGCAAAGACCGCCAAGGCAGCCAAGCCTGTGAAAGCCGCCAAGCCGGTGAAGGCAGCCAAGGCGCCGGCAAAGACCGCCAAGGTGGCAAAGCCCGTGAAGGCTGCCAAGCCCGCAGCGAAGGTCGCGAAGGCAGCCAAGCCGCAAGCCGCAGCCAAGCCGGCCGCGAAGCCGGTGGCAAAGGCACGTCGCGCCAAGGTTGCGCCGGCTGCAGCACCGGCCGCCGACACCGCAGTGGCCGCCTAAATCAACGTCTGCGCGGGTCCCCGGCCATCGTGCCGACGGCCCGCACCGCCAGCCTTCCCAGCGCAAGGCTGGCTGATTTGACAGATCGCGCCTCGACAATCATTGTCGAATTCGAGCCCCCGCCAGCAATGGCCGGGGCTCGTTGCATTGGCGATGCGTGCGAGAATGCCGAACTTCGACATTCGAAAAAGCGGGATCGCTCATGTCGCAAATCAGGGGCGCAGCCCCCGGGGTATTGACGCTGACCCCGACCGTTTCCTCCGACGCCGTCGCGCCGGACGCACCCGAATTCTCCATCACGCTACGGCACGTCAGCGTAACGCTGCCCGACGGCCGCGCGCTGCTGCATGACCTCAATGAAACCTTCCAGTGCGAGCGCGTCGGCCTGCTCGGTAGAAACGGCACGGGCAAAAGCGTGCTGGGCAGGACGCTGGCCGGCCTGATTTCGCCCGATATCGGCCAGGTGGTGCGCCACGGTGCGATTGCATATGTGCCGCAGGAAATCGTGCCCGCCGCGGGCGCGACGGTGGCCGACGTCGCCGGCCTGACCGCTTTGCTCGATGCGCTGGAACGCATGGAAAGCGGCGCGCCGCTTGCCAGCGATTTCGATCTGCTCGATGGGCGATGGACCATCCGCGCCAGCCTGGAGCAGGCATTGGCGGACAGCGGGCTGGGCCATTTGCAGCCGCACGATCTGGCTGCATCGCTGAGCGGCGGAGAACTGACGCGCGTGGCATTGGTCGGCGCATTCCTGGCCGACGTGCAAGGCCTGGTGCTTGATGAACCGACCAATCATCTCGACCGCGACGCCCGCCGCTGGCTGCATGAGCGCCTGCAACGCTGGACGGGCGGCCTGATCCTGATCAGCCATGATCGGGAACTGCTCGACGCGATGGACCGGATCGTGGAACTGGCGCCGAATGGACTGCGCAGCTACGGCGGCAACTACACCCTTTACCTTGCGCAACGCAGCGCGCAGGCCGCTGCCGCGCAAGCATCGCTGGACCATGCGCGCGCCGAACGTGCCGCCGCCGAACGCGCACTGCATCGCCAGCATGATGCGCAGCAGCGCCGTGCCGCGCAGCAATCGCGCAGTGCGAAGGACGCCAATATCCCCGGCATCGCGATGGGCCGCCGCAAGGATGGCGCGCAAGCGTTTGCGGGACGCGAGCGGCTACGCTTGCAGGACACGCAGGCCCGCTTCGATGACGCGGTGCAACTGGCGGCGCGCCGCGTCGAAGCGGACCGGGCCGTCGCGCTCGTCCTCCCCGGCACGGCCATTGCCGCGGGAAAGCGCGTGATTTATCTGGAAGACGCCGTCGCGCCGTTTCCGCAAGGCAGCGCGCCGCTGAGCATGACGCTCAACGGGCCGGTACGCGTGGCGATCACGGGGCCGAACGGCTGCGGCAAGACCACGTTGCTGAAGATGCTGGCCGGCACCATCGCACCGGTTTCGGGCATTTGCGAAACCAGCGTGCGCAGCGCGTGGCTGGACCAGCAAGCCACCAGCCTGCTGCCGCCGCAGTTGTCCGTGCTCGATCGCCTGCACCAGTTGCGCACGCCGCTGCCCGATGGCGTGCTGCGCAGTCATCTGTCATTGCTGGGATTGCATGCCGATCTGGTGCGCGTGCCATCTGGCGCCTTGAGCGGCGGCGAGCGGCTGAAGGCCGCGCTGGCGTGCGTACTGTGGAGCAACGACCCCGCGCAGCTTCTGCTGCTGGACGAGCCGACCAACCACGTCGATCTGGAATCGAGCCAGGCCATAGAGCAGGCGCTGGACGATTACCCCGGCGCATTGATCGTGGTATCGCATGACGCACGCTTTCTTGAGTCGCTCAGGTTGACGCATCGGCTGGAATCGAACGGCAGGCAGTGGCGGCTCATATCGGCCGCCGACACCGGCTTCTGATCCGCGCCGCTAGCGCCGGAACCACAGCAATGACAGCGTGCCCGCCGATATAAGTAGGACGATGGCGGCCGCGGCCAGTAGCGCGCCGATCTCGGTCTCGCGGCTTTCCAGCGCGAAGCGCGCGCTGAGCTGCTGGTAGACGCGGCTCAGGTCCGCCGCCGACCCGGCCTGGAAATACTCTCCGCCGGTCATGGTGGCCAGCGCGCGCAGGGTGGGCTCGTCGAGCTGCATGAAATAGGACAGCCCCGGCTCGGACGGCGCGCCCTGGCGCGCGCCGAATCCCACCGTATAGACCCGCACGCCGCGCTGCATCGCCAGCCGAGCCGCTTCGAGCGGATCGGGCCCGGTAGTCCGGCGGCCATCGCTGAGCAGAATCACCGCGCCATGCCGGTACGAGCCCGGCTGCGCCGGCGCGCGCTCCGCGCGCCGCTTGCGCAGGGCGTCCGCGGCCGCCGCTTCGTCCAGGGGAACCGCCGGCCGGCCCGAAGACGCGGCTCCGCCGTCGAACAGGATGGCCTCCAGATCGATACCGTCATCGGGAAACAGCACGGCCAGCGCCTGGATCAGTCCGCTGCCGGTAGCGGTGCCGCGCTGCAACTGAAAGCGGTCGATCGCCTCGAGCATGTCGCGCCGGTTGTCGGTGGGTGGCAATACCACCGTGGCCGTTGTGGCGAACGAAACAATGCCAAGCCGCACGCGCGCCGGCAGCCCGGCAATCAGGTCGCGGGCCGACTGCTGCGCGGCCTGGATCCGCGTGGGCGCCACGTCGGTTGCCTCCATGCTGCGCGATACGTCCATCGCCAATACCAATGTGATGGCGTCGGAAGGCAGAGTAATGGTGGCGACGGGCCGCGCACATGCCAGCAATGCCGCGCCCAGCGACAGGAGAAGCAACAGGGGAGGAATATGGCGCCGCATGCGTTGGCGCGGGCCAATCGCTGCGCGGGCCAGCGCCAGGCTGGCATAAACGAACGCGCCCTTCTTGCGTCGCGCAAGCAGGTACACGTAAGCGGCCACCAGCAGCGGAAGCGCTAGCAGCAGCCAGAGCATTTGCGGCCAGATGAACTGCATGCTCCGCTCCTTGGCGCATCGGTGAGACGATGGTACTGTATTTTGCAGAGCTGGACGGACGTCGGGAGTTGCGATGAAACGAGTGACGGTCTTCGGTGCAGTCTTCACGGCGCTCGTGCTGGTCTTCGTCGCTGGCGCCGGCGCAGCATGGCTTCTGCAGCCAAAGCCCCGCGCACTGACGCAGGCCGATATCGACGCGGCCGTTCTCCATACATTGCAGACAAAGAATCTCCCGGCACGCAGCGCACGCGCCGCCGAAGCCGTGCGCGAATCGGTCGTTGAAATTTATACCCACGACAAGCAGACGGTGGTCGCGTCGAATCCGCCCAAGCATCGGCGTGATGCACCATCGACACGCCCGAAGGCGTTGCCGCGGTCGCCTGCACCGCCACACGAAGACCAAGCGAAGGACGAGTCGCCCGAGCGCAAGGGTCAGCCCGACGAAGACGGCGGCGACGATCACATCGGTTCCGGGGTGGTGGTGACCGACGACGGCGTGATCCTCACCAGCTATCACGTCGTAGCCAACGCCAGCCGCGTCGACGTGAAGTTTCACACTGGCGAGACCTCCGAGGCCACGCTGCTGCAGGCCATCCCCGAAAAAGACCTGGCTGTGCTGAAGGCCCGATCGTTGCCCGATGACCTGCCCGCGGCCACGCTTGGATCGAGCCGCGACCTTGTGCCGGGCTCGGAAGTGGTGGCCGTCGGCTTTCCGTTCGGCATCGGCCCGTCGGTGTCCGCCGGCGTGGTTTCCGGGCTCGATCGCCAGTTCGTCTCGCCCGATGGCAAGCAAACGCTTCGACACCTGATCCAGTTCGACGCGGCGGCCAATCCCGGCAATTCGGGCGGCCCGCTGGTGAATATGAGCGGCGAAGTGGTCGGCATCGTCACCGCCATTCTCAGTCCCGGCAAGGCGGGCACCTTCATCGGTATCGGCTTTGCAATGACTATCGAAAGCGCGGGGGCCTCGATCGGATCGTCCCCATTCTAGGAATTGCCCTTCTGAATCGCCACCCGCTTCACCAACAGGAATCGACGCCCATGAACGACCAAGCGACGCATGCCGCCAACCAGGCCGGGCTGATGGAACGCCTGCTGTACGAAGTAAAACGGGTAGTGGTGGGCCAGGACCACTTTCTCGAACGCGTGCTGGTGGCGCTGCTGGCGGGCGGCCACCTGCTGGTGGAAGGCGTTCCCGGCCTGGCCAAGACGCTGACGGTCAACACGCTGGCGCGCACCATGAGCGGCACCTTCAAGCGGATCCAGTTCACGCCCGATCTGCTGCCCGCCGATCTGGTCGGCACGCGCATGTACAACCAGGCCAGCGGCGAGTTTTCCACGGTGCGCGGGCCGGTGTTCGCCAACCTGCTGCTGGCCGACGAAATCAATCGCGCGCCGGCCAAGGTACAGAGCGCATTGCTGGAAGTGATGCAGGAGCGGCAAGTCACCATCGCTGGAGAAACGCATCTGGTGCCGTCGCCGTTCCTGGTGATGGCCACGCAGAATCCGATCGAAACCGAAGGCACGTACCCGCTGCCCGAAGCGCAGGTGGACCGCTTCATGATGAAGGTGCTGGTCGGTTATCCGAGCGAAGAGGAGGAAGTGGTGATCGTCAACCGCGTCACCGGCCCGCGCATCGAGGTCAACCCGATCGCCACGCCCACTCAGTTGGCCGACCTGCAGAAGCAATGCCGCAAGGTCTATGTCGACCCGGGCCTGGTGCAGTATGCGGTGCGCGTTGTGGCCGCCACGCGCCGGCCCAGCGCCTACGGCGTGGCGGATACCGACCGCTACCTGTCCTTCGGCGCCAGCCCGCGCGCCACCATCGGCCTGATCGAAGGCGCGCGGGCGTTGGCGTTCTTGCGGGCGCGCGATTACGCGCTGCCGGAAGACGTGATCGATCTGGTGCCCGACATTCTGCGTCATCGGCTGGCGCTGTCCTACGAGGCCCTCTCCGACGGAATCAGCGCGGACCAGATCGTCACGCGCATCGTGCGCGCACTGCCCGCACCCGAACGCCCGCTTGATTCCCATGTTCGCGCGACTGTGGCCTAGACGCCGGACGGCGCACGAACGCCCGCAGCAGGCCGCGGCATCGCCCGACGCCCTCGCCGCGCTGCCCGGCACCGGCCTTGGCGCAAACCAGACCGAGGCGCTGGTCCGTCGCCTGGAATGGACGATCGTGCGCCGGCTCGATGGGTTGCTGCAGGGTGACTGCCGCACGCTGTTTCGCGGCTTCGGCATCGATCTGGCCGATCTGCGCGAATATCATCCCGGTGATGACGTGCGCCATATCGACTGGAATGTCACCGCGCGACTGCAGATCCCGCATGTGCGCGAGTATCAGGAGGATCGCGAAGTTGCCGTGTGGTTCCTGCTGGATCTGAGCGGATCGATCGATTTCGGATCGGGCACCACGCGCAAGCGCGATATGCTCAGCGATTTCACCGCCGTGATGGCGCTGCTGCTGACGCGCTATGGCAACCGCGTGGGCGCGGTGCTCTACAGCGGCACCGGGCACGGCGTCACCGCCACGGTGCCCGCGCGCGCCGGGCGCCGCCACCTGCTGCATGTGCTCGATCGCATACGCGGCACGTCGGCTCTATCGCCTGGCGAGACGCATCTGGCCGACCTGCTGGACACGGCCAGCGCCATCGTCAAGCGGCGCTCGGTGGTGTTCGTCGTCTCGGATTTCCTCAGCGCGCCGGGCTGGCAAGCCGCGCTCGACAAGCTGGCGCGGCGCCACGAGGTGGTGGCGGTGCGGCTGGTCGACCCACTGGAGACCGCCATGCCCGATCTGGGCCTCGTGGTGATGCAGGATGCCGAAAGCGGCGAGCAGTTGCTGGTCGACACCCATGACCCCTCCTTTCGCAAACGCTTTGCCGCAGCCGCCGAGGCGCGCGAGGCGGAACTGCGCCAGGGGTTCGACCGGGCGGGCGTCGATTGCGTGACCCTTTCCACCTATTCGCGCCTGGATCTCACGCTGCTTCAGTTTGCGCGGGAACGTCGCCATCGCCAGGGCGCCATCCGGGGCACGCCGTGATCGACGCCGTCAGCCGTCTGCCCACCTTCAGCTTCCTGTGGCCAAACATGCTGTGGCTGCTGGCGTTGGCGCTGGTGTTGGTGCTCGGCTATCTCTGGCTCGACGCGCGGCGGCAACGCGCGGGCGCCGCGCAGCCCCACCTTCCGCCTGCGTACACGCACGCGGGCCGCAAGCCCGACTGGCGCCGCCATGTTGGACCGCTGTTGGCCTTGTCGGCGCTGATTGCGCTGCTGGTGGCGGTTGCACGGCCGCAGGCGGTGCTGTCGCTACCGTCGCGCATCGACACCGTTATCTTTGTGATGGACCTTTCCGGCAGCATGCGCGCGCAGGATATCAAGCCCAGTCGTTTTCGCGCTGCCCAACAGGCGGCGCACATCCTGCTCGATGCGCAGCCGGCCGGCGTCAAGGTAGGCGTGGTGTCGATAGCGGGCACCGCTGCCGTTGCGCAGGCGCCAACGCGCAGCAAGGACGACGTCGCCAAAAGCATCGAGCGGCTTCAGGTGCAAGGCGGCACCGCGCTCGGCAACGGCTTGCTGGTGGCGCTATCGACGCTGGTCCCAGAGGCCAGCGTGGACGCCACGCTCCTGATGGGCGACGACGACACCCCAATGCCGACGCGGCCAACAACGGGCGACGGCGCCGCCCCATTGCCGGGATCGTTCGCATCGGGCGCGATCATCGTCTTTTCCGATGGCGAGAGCAATGCCGGACCATCCGCAATGCAGGCGGCGCAGATGGCCGCCGACTACGGCGTGCGCATCTACACCGTAGGCGTTGGCACGACCGAGGGCGTAGTGCTGAAGGCCGACGGCTGGTCGTCCCGCGTCAGGCTCGACGAAGCCGTATTAAAGAAGATTGCCGACACTACCGGCGCGCAATACTTCCGGCTGGACGACGCCGCTGGCATGAAACAGGTTTACCGCGCGCTGCGCACCACACTGGCATTCGGCAAGCGCGACCAGGTTGAAATCACCGCGCTGTTCGCTGCCGCCGGTGCACTGCTGGCGGCCTTTGCGGGGTTGCTGTCGCTTTGGTGGTTTGGCCGCGTGCTCTAGCCGGCAGCCGCGCGGCTATACTGCGCGGTATTCGCCAATTCGGATAGCCCCTTGTGAGCACACGCCAGAGCCACGCGCCTCACCGCGACGACTACGATTTCACCGAGCAGGTTGGACATCTGCTGCGCCGCGCGTATCAGCGGCATGTGGCGATTTTTCAGCAAACCATTCCAGATTCCCAACTTACCGCCGGCCAGTTTGTGGTGCTCTGCGCCATTCAGGCGCATACGTCTTGTTCGCTCAGCGAGATCGCGCGCGCGACGGCCATCGATCAGGCCACAGTGCGCGGCATCATCGAGCGATTGAAGTCCCGCGAGCTGATCAAGGTATCCCATGACGCGCGCGACCGCCGCAAGGTGGTGGTGTTGCTGACACCGGCCGGCCAGGCGCTGATCGCCGACGTCGTGCCGTTTGCGCAGGACATCAGCGAACGCACCATGCGCGGGTTGAATCCCGCCGAACGCGTCGCCCTGCTCTATCTGCTGCGCAAGATGAGCGATCTCGACGACGAACCGGCCGAAGCCGCCCAGGACGCCGACAGCCCCGCCGACTGACTGCGCAGTACCGGCAGCGCTCGCTACGCCCGGGTTCCGGGCGCATCGGGCCGCACCCCACGCGCCAGCACCAGTCGCCGCATCGAGCGGCCCGGTGCGAGCCAGGCGCCGCCCGCATCGTACGCAGCGCCTTGCCGATGCGAACCACTTCCCGCTCCGACAAATCTCCCGGCCAAGTCCCGGCCCGCCTCCTTTATCTTAGAGATCGAATAATAGTTGACAAGCCGTTGGCAGGCGCTAGTATTACGCCATGTACTTCGATATCTAAGTTATTAGAAGTGCGGCAACCACCATTCAGGAGCCAACATCCATGTATGACATTTTCGCCACGGACAAGTTGATCGACCTCTGGCTGACCGAGGACATCGGGATCTGCGATCTCACCGTTCACACCATGATCGAGCCCGGCGAGACCGGCACGTTCTGCATGAACGCGCGCGAACCGATGCTGATCGCCGGCATCGACGTGGCCGCCCGTATCTTTTCGCGCTACGACCCCACCCTGTCGCTGGACGTGCGCGTGGCCGATGGCGACAAGGTGGAGAAAGGCGCCGTGCTGCTGAACGTAAGCGGCAACGCGCGTAGCGTGCTGACCGCCGAGCGCACCGCGCTCAACATCATGCAGCGTCTGTGCGGCATCGCCAATCACACGGCGAAGTATGCCGAAGCGATTGCGCACACCAAGGCGCGTCTGATCGACAGCCGCAAGACCACGCCGGGACTGCGCGCGCTGGAGAAGCACGCGGTCACGTGCGGCGGCGGGCTGAACCATCGCCTGAGCCTGGACAATGGCGTGATGATCAAGGACAACCACATCGCGGTGTGCGGCAGCATTGCAGCGGCAGTGGCGCGCGTGCGCCGCAAGCTGCCAGTGCTGACCAAGCTCGAGGTCGAATGCGACCGCCTGGAGCAGGTGCATGAAGCGCTGGCTGCTGGCGTCGACGTCATCATGCTGGACAACATGTCGGTGCCGGACATGAAGGAGGCGGTGCAGATCGTCGCCGGCCGCACCAAGGTGGAAGCATCAGGCGGCATCCGGCTGGAAACCATCCGGGCCGTGGCCGAAACCGGCGTCGACTACATCTCCACCAGCAAGATCACGCAGTCGGCCCCCGCCGTCGATATCGGGCTGGACGACGCCTGATCCGCGCGGACGCTCCGCAAGATCGCGCCTTCTACCCGGGAGGCTTTCCCTTCGATGGCATGGCCATCGAAGGGCTTTTGCGCTGGCCTCAAGCACGCGGGATACACGCAAGGTCAGCGGCGGCGGCGTCAAAGGTCGGCTAGCAACCGCCCCACTTCCTGTGTGGACGGCACGCGCCGGCCGCGCTCTGCCAGCGCCATCTCATCGGCCACCAACCGCTGCGCGATCGTAATCAGCACGCGGCGCGTAGTCAGCACGTCTTCCTCGCTTACCCCTTCCACGCTGAGCGTGTTGACCTCCGTGGCCAGGGGCTCCAGCTTGCGCCGTAGCGCACGTCCGGTCTTGCTCAGGAACACGTGCACCTTCTTCTTGTTGCCGGGCAGGTGCGTGCGTTCGACATAGCCCAGCGCCTCCAGCGCCTTGACCGCGGCGAACGTGGTGGGCTCGGTGACGCCGGCACGCTCGCTCAGTTCCCGTTGCGACAGTCCGTCGTGACGCCACAGGATCCGCAGGATGGTCCAGTGCCCATACGACACCGAATGCTCGGCCAGTCGCAACTGCAGCGCGCGGATATAGGCGCGCGCGGCGTCCTTGACCAAATGCGCAAGGCGTTCCTCTTCGATTTCTGCTTCAGGCGTCAGCGTGACGGGGCTATCCAGCTTCTTTTTCGTGGCCATGATTTTGACGGGCGATTGGCGTAGGCAGCGCACATGATAGCGCCTTGCGCGCGGCGTCGCCGCCACGCACGCGCGCGCCCTCGATGTAGCGCTCACTACATCAGTGCGCGATGCGCGTTGTCGATGCACGCGGCACCGTCAGCGCGCAGGCCGGCACTGCGCGTTTTCCCTGAGAAATCCCCCAATCCCGCGTACACACTGGATTTCCGGGCGCTGGCCCGCCCCTTGCATTAACTTAGACATCGAACTTCTCTTGACAGACCCGGGACCGGTGCTAGCATAGCCCTACAACTTCGATGTCTAAGTTAAATATGAACGAGACCGGCACATTCTTCCTGGTGGTAGGGCCCAGCGGCGCGGGCAAGGATTCCCTGATCGACGGTGCACGCGCGATTCTGGGCAACGGCTATCACTTTGCGCGGCGCGTGATTACGCGGCCCAGCGGATCGCCTGGCGAGGACCATGAAGGCGTGTCGGACATCGAGTTCGCAAGACGCCAGCAGGCAGGCGAATTTCTCGTGACGTGGGACGCGCACGAATTGCGCTATGGCTTGCCGACGTCGCTGACCGATGCGCTGGCCGCCGGAACGCATGTCATCGCCAATGGCTCGCGCAGCGTGGTGGCGGAACTGTCGGCGCGCCTGCCGCGCTTTTCAGTAGTGCTGGTGACTGCGCCGCAGGATGTACTGGCCCGCCGCATCGCCGCACGCGGCCGTGAATCGGGCGAACAGGTGGCCCGGCGCGTGGCACGCCAGGCTGCGCCGCTGCCGGACGGCGTGGCATGCATAACCGTGTCGAACGACAGCACGCTGGAGGTTGGCGTGGCGCGTTTCGTCGCAGCGCTGCGGCAGGCGGCCCCCTCGTCCGTCTGCCTTGCATCGGCGCCCGCCGATAGCGCACCCGCGAGCCGCGTCAATCTGCGGGCCAAGCTGCGCGGCGAAGCACTGGACGAAGCGGCCTATGTTGGGGTATTGCGCGATGCAATCGCCGGCCGCTACAGCGACGCCGAGCTGACCGCGTTCCTGATCGCCGCCACGGGCAGCCTGAACGACCAGGAAGTCGTGGCGCTGGCGCGTGCGCGCACCGCATTTGCCACGCGCATCGAATGGGATGAGCCGTTGGTGGTCGACAAGCATTCGATGGGCGGTGTGCCGGGCAGCCGCATTACGTTGATCGTGGTGCCGATCGTCGCGGCGTACGGATTGGCGATGCCGAAAACGTCGTCGCGCGCCATCACCTCCGCAGCCGGCACCGCCGATGCCATGGAAACCGTGGCGCGCGTCGACCTGACGCAGGAAGACGTGCGACGCTGCGTGACGCTGGCGCGCGGCTGCATCGCCTGGAACGGCCGCCTGAACCATTCCGTGATCGACGACGTGATGAACCGGATCACACGCCCACTGAGGCTCGATTCGCGGCGCTGGGCCGTCGCATCGATCCTGTCGAAAAAATTTACGGCCGGCGCCACCCACGTGATGGTCGATCTGCCTTATGGACCGGACACGAAATTGGCTTCGCATGCCGACGCCTGTGAGCTCGGGGCCCTGTTCGAGCGGGTGGGTGCCGGACTTGGCATGAAGGTGCGCGCACTTGCCACCGATGGCAGCCGCCCCATCGGCCGCGGCATCGGTCCGGCCCTTGAAGTCCGCGACGTACTGCAAGTGCTCGATAACGATCCCGATGCGCCGGCCGACCTGCGCGCGAAGGCGCTGCGCTTCGCCAGTGAAATTATCGCTTTCGACCCGCGCGTGGGTAACGCCGAGCAAGGCATGCGAATTGCGACTGCGCTGCTGGATGAAGGCAAGGCGAAAGCGGCATTCGAACGTATTGCCGTCGCGCAGGGCAAACGGCCCGCACCAGTGATGCCTGGGGCGCATACGCATGACATCGTCGCGCCCTGCGCGGGCCGCGTGCAGTCGATCGACGGGCTGCGCATCTCCGGCGTTGCACGCGCAGCGGGCGCGCCGCGCAGTGCCGGTGCAGGCGTCGACCTGCTCTGCACGATTGGCGCGCATGTGGCGCAGGGCCAGCCGCTGTATCGCATTCACGCCGATGACAACGCGACGCGCGATGCCGCACTGGTCCAGGCCAGCGGCGAGTGCGGCCCGGCGGTACGCATTGTTCCCGATTGACCGGTCTTTACCTTTCCTTCACCCTAACCGACGAGGCTTATCCATGAGACCCCTATCCGTCGTCAGCAGTCTGGCATCGCTACTGTTTGTGGCTGGCACCCTGGGCACCCTGCCCGGCCGTGCCGAAGCCAACATCGCGAGCACTTTCCCGCAGAAACCGATCCGCATGGTGGTCACGTTCCCGGCCGGCGGCGGGACGGACGTGCTCGCGCGCCTGATCGGCGCCGACATCAGCAAGGCGCTGGGCCAGCCCGTGGTGGTCGACAACCGCCCCGGCGCCAGCGGCAATATTGGCGCGGAGTTTGTCGCGAAGAGCCCGGCCGACGGCTACACGCTGCTGATCGTCAACAGCAGCTTTGCGATCAACCCCAGCGTGTTTCGCAAGCTGCAATTCGACCCGAAGTCCGACTTCAGCGCGGTGATCACCTTTGCCTCGGTGCCTTCGGTGATCGCGGTGCCGTTCCAGTCCAAGATCCGCACCTTCAGCGATCTGGTGGCGGCCGGCAAGAGCGCATCGCCGCCTAGCTATGCGTCGTGCGGCAATGGCACGCCCCAACATCTGGCCGGAGAACTGCTGAAGGTCTCGGCAAAGATGGAAATGCTGCATGTGCCGTACAAGGGCTGCGCGCCCGCGATGGCAGACGTGCTGGGCGGACAGGCCGATGTCAGCGTCAACACACTGACCAATACGATCCCGTACCTCAAGAGTAACAAGCTGCGCGCGCTGGCGGTGACTTCGAAAGCGCGCTCGCCGTTCCTGCCCGATGTGCCAACCGTCAGCGAGCTTGGCCTGCCAGGCTACGACGTGGACCAATGGTTCGGCATTCTGGCCCCCGCCAACACGCCGCCCGAGATCGTACAGAAGCTCAACGCGGAAATCGCCAGGGCCATCGCCAAGCCGGAAATCAAGGCATCGCTCGCACATCTTGGGTTCGCCACGACCACCAGCACGCCAGCGGAATTCCAGAAACTAGTGACCAACGATATCGATCGCTGGCAGAAGTTCGCGACCAAGATCAACCTGCTCGTCGACTGATTTACCGGGGACCCGCCGAGGCTTCAGCAGGCACACCCCAACTCCCCTTTTATTGAATCGCTGCTACGCGGGCGCTAGCCGGCCCCGTGAGAGTGCGTTCGTCCCTGCGTCCTGACATTCGGTCTTCAGGCGCTGGATGCGTGCGCGCTGCTCGCGGGGCAGGCACCCGATTCCAACCCCATTGCAAAGAAAAAAGAAATGAGCCAACCACTTCGCCATTCCATTCCGCATCTGGCCCTGGCAGGCGCGGCCATGCTTGCCGCGCACGGTGTGCAGGCGCAATCGTCGGTGACGCTGTACGGCGTGGCCGATGTCGGCGTCGAGTTCCTGACCCATGCCGATGCCAACAACCGCAGTCTCACGCGCATGACGTCCGGCAACCTGTCGGGTTCGCGCTGGGGCATTCGCGGCACAGAAGATCTCGGCGGCGGCCTCCAGGCGCTGTTCGTGCTGGAAAATGGCTTCGATATCGACGCCGGCACCGCGGCGCAAGGCGGCCGCCTGTTCGGTCGCCAGGCGTTCACGGGGATCTCTTCGCAGTACGGCCGCGTTACGCTGGGCCGGCAGAACAATATCCTCTACGACATCCTGATCAACTACGACGCAATGGCGGTGTCGCCGCGCTACTCGATCTTCACGATGGATGCGATGACTGCGGGCCGCTATGACAACACGGCGAAGTACGTGGGCAAGTTTGGCGGCTTTACGGTCACGGGTCTCTATTCGTTCGCGCGCGGTACGTCGTTGTCGGGCGGCGCGGTGGCCGGCGAAGTGCCCGGCGACCCGAAGAGCGATCGGGCCATCAGCGGCGGCGTCGAATACAACGTCGGCAAGGCGGGCATGACGGTGATCTACGACATGCAGCAGGGCACCAGCGGCATCGCGGGGCAGAACACGTCGCAGAAAGATCAGCGGCTGGCGGTTGCCGGAAGCTATTCGTTCGCCAGTGCGAAACTGTTTGCGGGCTATCGCTGGTTCAACGGCAACATCGGCGCCACCGCAACGGTGCCGTCGCGCCGGGCGGACTTGTTCTGGATTGGCGCGGGATATCAGCTGACGCCCGCGCTGTCGTTAAGTGCTGCGGGATACCTGCTCAACGACCGGCGCGGCAACGGCGATGCGTGGAGCGCTTCATTGCTGCTCGACTATGCCTTCTCGAAACGCACCGACGTGTATGCGCAGATGGCCTACATCCGCAATGACGACGGCGCACGCATCGGCCTGAACGGCGCGGCTACGTCAATCGGCCCGGCAGGGACCAATCAGTTCGGCACCGTGGTGGGTATCCGGCACAAGTTTTGACAGTAGCCCTCTGCCGCGCGCGGCAGAGGGCTACGCCCACCGCATCAGGCGAGGGAAAGCGCGGTGGCGCAGCCTTGCCTGACCGCCTCGGGGGTAAACGGCGCGCGCGTAAATCGCACGCCGGTGGCGTCGAACAGCGCATTGGCAATGGCCGGCGCACCGGGCAGAGATGCCGACTCTCCGGCGCCCAGCGGGCTTTCTTCCTGGCGCGGCATCAGCAAGACTTCGATGTTGGGCACATCGGGAAAGGCGATGATCGGATAGCTGCCCCACTCGCGGCTGGCCACGCCCTGGTCGTCAAAACGCACCTGCTCGCGCAGCACGCGGCTCAGGGTCTGCACCACATTGCCGTGGATCTGATGGCGCACACCATCCGGGTTCACCATCATGCCGGTGTCCTGTCCCACGCACAGCCGGGTCACCCGCACGTTGCCGCTGGCGGGATCCACCTCCACATCGACGATCCACGCCGCCCACGCCGCACCGAAGCCCGGAAACTTGCTGTGCACGTAGCGGGCATACGCGATACCGCGCCCGCGCAGCAGCCCATCGCCGTCCGGCTGGCCGCGTGATCCGCGTGCACCTTCGCGCCATTCGGCCGCCTGCGACAGCGCAACCAGGAGTTCGCACGCGCGCGTATCGGGCAGATGCCGCAAGCGGAAGGCTAGCGGATCGGCGCCGCAACGATGCGCCATTTCATCGATGAAGGACTCGTGTGCGAACGTATTGGGCAGCGCGGACACCCCACGCAGCCACGACGCCCGGGCGATCGCCGGGATGTCGTCGCACGCGATATCGAGCGACGCGTAGCCATAGGCGGGCACCGCAGTGCGATCGCCCATTTCCAGCATGCGGGGCGTGGCCGGCACGCGCCCGGTCAGCAGCAACGCCAGCACCGGCGCATCGTTGGACGGATAGCGTGTCACGAACTGGTAGGCCGTCAGCGCGCCGTCAGCATCAGCGCCGCCGCGTACGTCCATCAGCTGTGCCGCGCCTTTCGGTTCCCAAAGGTGTTCCTGGTCGCGCGTCAATTGCACGCGTACCGGCCGACCCACCGCGCGCGACAGCAGCACTGCATCAGCGCATACGTCGTCGGCGCAGTTGCGGCCGTAGCAGCCCGCGGCCTCCATGCGCACGATTTCGATCGCGCCTTCGTCGAGCCCGGACAGCCGGGCCATGTCGATGCGGAGCACATGCGGATTCTGCGTGCCCGACCATAGTGTCAGATGATCGTCGCGCCAATCGGCGACCGCGCACGATGGCCCGATCGATCCATGCATCTGGTAGGGCCAGACGTAGCTGCGTTCGATGCAATGCGCGGCTTCGGCCAGCGCGGCCGTGGTGTCGCTGGTCTGCAGCAGCTGACGTCGTCGCGCCGGCACGGCGCGCAGCGCGGCTTCGGGCGTATTGAGATCGGCGAGCGGCGGCACCGCCTTCCAGCGCACCTTGAGCCGGCGTGCGGCCTCGATTGCCTGCTCCTCGCGCTCGGCCACCACGCCAACAAAATCGCCTTCCACATACACGCGCACGACACCGGGCACCGAGGCAATCGATGTCTCGTCGATACCAATCAGACTGGAGCCGACGAAATCGCCGCTGTCGCGTCCCGCATAGGGCGGCCGTATAACGCGGCCGTGCAGCATGCCGGGCAGGCGCACATCGTGCACGAACGTCAACTCGCCGGTTGCCTTGGCCGGGATATCGACGCGCGGCGCACTGCGCCCGACCACGCGATACTGCGCGGCGGGCTTGGTCGGGACATCATCGGCAAGCGGCAGTTCGACATGTTCGTCGCGCAGCAGCGCCGCGACATCGATCGGGCCGCCAGCAGCGCGCGTCACCAGCCACGCGCGCGCCTGCGCCGCGGCGCGGCGTAGCGGCAACGCCGAAATCTGGATCGATGCACTGGCAATGGTCGGGCCCTGATTTGGCGTGGCCTCGGTATGGCCCAGCACCATCGTCACGGCATCGGCTTCGACTTCGAGTTCCTCGGCGACGATCTGCGCCAACGAGGTGCGAATGCCCGTGCCGAGATCGACGTGTCCGTTGAAGGCGAGGATCTGTCCCGACGCCCGGATCGCCACGAAGATATCGGGCAGATCGGAAATGAAATCCGAGGCGGCCCCCGGCTGGCCCGGCGATGGGCGTGGCGCGGCGGCCGCCGGACGCGTCACCAGCAGTACGCCGCGCTCCTGGAACAACGCTTCGCGCAATGCACGCGGTGTTTGCGATGGCTGTTGCATCGATCTTCCTTCACTGCCGCGCCGCTGCGCGGCGCACGGCTATACTGGCAACGCGCTGACGGCCCACGCGCCGGCGCATTGCTGGAATTTGTTCGAACCTGTCGGAAACCATCCCCAACACGGCCCGCATGCCCAAAGACATCACCACCGCCCGCGCCCGGCCCGGCACCCGGGCCCGCCAGGCCCAGGACACGCGCGCCAAGATCCTCAAGGCGGCCACCAAGGTTTTCGCCCAGCACGGCTACGACGGCGGGCGTATCGAGCGCATCTCGTCGCTGGCCAATACCTATGACCGGATGATCTATTACTACTTCGGCAGCAAGGAAAAGCTGTTTATCGAAGTGCTGGAGACCATCTACCTGCAACTCAACGAGGCCGAGCAGAAACTTGAACTCGATCCCGAGGACCCGCTCCGCGCGCTGACGCAACTGGTCGACTTTGTCTGGCGATACTACCTCGATCATCCCGAGTTCGTCGCCATTCTCAACAGCGAAAACCTGAGCCGGGCCCGTCACGCCAAAAAGTCGGTACGCCTGAACGAAATCTCGGCGTACGCGCTGTCGGTGCTGGACGGCATCCTGGCGCGTGGTGTGGGCGCCGGCGTGTTTCAGCCTGGTCTCACAGCGCGCGACGTCTACCTGATCATCGCGTCGCTGGGCTATTTCTACAACTCGAACCACCACACGCTGAGCGCCTTCCTGGGCGAGCCGATCATGAGCGAGGCGGCCATCGCGCATTGGCGTGACGTGATGCAGCACACCGTGCTCAACGCCGTGTGCCACGGTGCGCAGATCCCGGCCGCAGAGACCGGCCACGTGCGCCGGCCACGCGGCCGCCCGCGCCGCGAGATTTCCGCCTAGGCCGCAGCCGACGCCACGTGCGGCACCGCTCCGATCGACGCGAGCGCAGCGTCGCGCGTCATCACGGTTGCGTACTTCTGCTCCATGTCGAACAGGTTCGCTTCATGCGGACCGATGGCGCGATCGCCAACGCAGTCGGACAGCACCAGCGGACGAAAGCCATACGACATCGCATCCACGACACTGGCGCGCACGCAGCCGCTGGTCACGCAACCGGCCACCAGCAACGTCTGCACACCACGCTGCGCCAGCCATGCCGCCAGCGAAGTGCCGAAGAACGCCGACGGCACAGTCTTGCGCACCACCAGCTCGCCGTGTGCGGGCGCCAGTTGCGGCACGATCTGGCTGGTGACGCCGTCCTCCTTCAGCGTCAGCATGCCGGGCACCTTGAGCGTGAAGATGTTGTGATCGGCGTCGTCGTCGGCAAACACGATGCGACTATGCGCGATCGGCCAGCCCAGCTTGCGCGCCGTGGCGAGCAGCGGCTGGGTATTGGCGATGGCGTCTGGAATATTGCCGCCGCCGAACACCGCCGGATCCGCAAAGCCGTTGACGAAATCGATGATCAGCAGCCCGTAAGGCGCCTTCGGCTCCATCGCGGTCCCAAAGCCCTGGCGACGATAGGTTTGTACTTCATCATGCATGAGCAGACTCCTGGCTGGCATGCGCGCCGCCGTCCAGCACCTTGCCGGCGGCCACCACTGGCTCGCCGTCGAGGCTGACGGTGCAACGGCGCAACGGAATGTCGATATGGCAAGCGGTGGTGCGACTGCCGCCCGCCTCGTTGTTCGGTCCGAACGAGCAAAGGAAGTTGCCTTCGAAGGCGCGCGCGTCCATGCCGATGGTGGCCTCGCGGTCGTACATCGCCAGCGTGGACCAGCGCGCGCGTGGCTGCAGGCCCCAGCCGATATGCGACATCGCGTACGACTCCGGATCGTTGAACGACGCCATGTAGTCGGCCAGCAGCTCCGCATCCAGACCGCCTTCGACAGCGGTGACGTAACCGTTCCGGAGCGTGACGTGGATCGGCTCCTGCACGTAGGACTTCATCGGCAGCAGGATGTCGCCTCGGTCCAGCACGAGGTGGCCGTTGGTACCGCCTTCATTGGGCCACGTCAGCACGAAACCGCTGGGCCAGTGGTCCCAGCGGCCGGGCTCGTCGACGAAGCCGTACTCGCTGATGGCGGGAAATTCGCCCAACGCGCAGTGCAGGTCCGTTCCCGCTTCCGATGTAATGTGCATGCTGCGCGCGCGCCCAAGCCGCGCGGTGGCGGCCTTCACGCGCGTGCGGTCCGCCTCGGTGGGCACTAGTCGCGCCAGCACTTCGGGCGGCTCTACCGCCAGCAGAATCTTGGTGCCGGCCGACAGGATGTCGTGCTGTTCGGGCGAGAACAGCAGGGTCATCAAGTCCAGCACCAGATCGCTGGCCTTGAGCGCCGCGATGGCGGCTCGATTGCCGGTCAGCGGCGTGGTGCCGAGATAGGCCAGCGCATCGCGGCTCAGCGCCTTCTCGCCATTGACCGGCGGAAGATCGAGCCGGTTGACGATGGCGCCCATCGACGCGGCAGCCACCAGCGCGGTGCGCAGCGTCTGCGGGTGCGTATCGGCGCCGGTCAACACCGTCACCGTCTGGCCCGCTTCAAGTTTGGACAGCGTGAGAACCTGCTTCCATGCGCAGGTCAGGTCGTAGTCACTGACAGCCATGCTTGGCTCCTTGCGGTGAGTGCTCAGTCTGCGAGCGGTGCGCCGAGAAATTCGCCGAACGCCTGATAGAAACCTGGCTCGTTGTCCCACGGAATCATGTGGCCCGCGTCGGGCACGCGCACTTCTTGCAAACCGGGACGCAGCGCGCGCAGTTCCTCCACATCGGCCGGCAGCACCACATCGCCGCGCGCCGCGGTGATCAGCAACGTCGGCACGCTCACGTGCGGCAGATCGGCGTGGATGTCATCGGTATGGAAACCTTCGAAACTCGCCAGCATGGCGCGTTCATCGCACGTGTGCAGCCATTCGGCGCGCAGCTGCCGCTGCTCCTCGGTCCACGTCGGGCAGAAGCGGCGCATGCCTTCGGCATCGGTGCCCTGCACGGCAAGGCGGATCGAATCGACATACCACGGCAACTGCGCGGGATACGGGCGACGCCCGGGTCCCGACACGGGCGGGTCGACCATTACCAGGCGCGTCAGTCCGGCAGGCGACGAGCGCGCCGCGCGGATGCCGATGCGTCCGCCCATCGAATGGCCGACGATCTGGTAGCGCGCCAATCCCAGCGCCTGGGCAAACGCGATGACGTCGGCCGCCTGGGCATCGAGACTGTAGTCGAGCGTGTCGCCGGCCGAAGACAGGCCTCGGCCACGCACGTCCAGTACATAGGTATCGAACTGCTTGCCGAACTGCTCGCCGACAAAGCCCCAGGTGATGGCCGGGCTGGTGATGCCGGGCACGATGATGACCGCATCGCGCCCGGTCCGTGCGCCGCCGTAGCGCAGGTAATGCTGGCGGATGCCGTTGGCGTGCACATTGCCGCCGTAGAGAAAGGTGCTCATCGATGGCTCCGTTCAGTATGCGCCCGACAGCAGCGTGCCGCCGCCCGGCACCACGGCCTCCAGATCGAGTTCCTTGAGCAGTGCATACGTGGTGGCGATGGCCGCGGTGATCACCGGCTTGCCGGTCATGGCCTCGACCTTTTCCACCACCGGCAGCGACGGCATCTGCACGCATGCCGACAGTACGACCGCATCCACATCCTTGGTGTTCATGGTGGCAACGATGCCCGGCAGTCGCGACGGATCGTGCCGGCCGACTTCGAGGTTGTCCGGGATCTCCAGCGCGCGCCATTCGACCACTTCGAAGCCTTCATGCTCGATGTAATCGACCACGAGTTCGGTCAGCGGCTTCATATAGGGCGCCACCAACGCAATGCGCTTGGCGCCGATGACCTTGAGCGCATTAACCAGCGCACCGGCGCTGGTCACCACCGGCGCGCTGCCGCCGTTTTCTTCGGTGCGCGACTTCAGGCGCGTTTCCGACGTGCGATGGTAACCGCGCCCCATCGACATGATCGCCACCAGACAGGCATAGCCGAGCACATCCACGCGGGCGTCGCTCAACTCCAGTGCGCAGCGGTCGGATTCGGCGTCCATGGCGGCCAGTTCCTCCTTCTTGACCGTCTTCATGCGCATGCGGCTGGAATGAAACGTGAAGCGCTCGGGACGCACGAGTTGGCGAGCCGCCAGCATGGCCGGAATCTCGGTCTCCATCGTGGTGTTGGAACTGGGGACGATCTGTCCGATCCGGAAAACTTTCTGCACTTGTCACTCCATCGTCTGTGTCGTTGTCTACCCACTCGCCCTGCGGCGCGGGACGCATGGCGCACGGCTTGGCGCGCTTCCGGAAAATTCTAGTGTACACACCTTATTTTTACAACAACCATTCATTCTGGAAAACCCGCACTCATTCAGTGCCCTCTGAATGAATCAATCCCTTTAATGGCGCATTATTTCGCCATTTATGGGCATCCATCGGATGTGTCAATTAAATCGTCAGGGTTTTCCACTAGCACAACAACACCATTCTTTACTTGGAAATTTATGGTGTGTACACTCGATTTTAACGTGACAGACCAACTCAGGAGAGACGTCGTGCAAGGCAATACTCGAATTGCAGTGATCGGTGCGGGCCTGGGCGGGACGGCGGCAGCCGCCCTGCTCCAACGTGCAGGGTTCAATGTGAAGCTGTATGAGCAGGCGCCGGCCTTTTCGCGCCTCGGCGCGGGCATTCATGTCGGGCCCAACGTGATGAAGATCCTGCGCCGCATCGGCATCGAGGACGCGATGAACGCGATGGGTTGCCATCCGGATTTCTGGTACAGCCGCGACTGGAAGACCGGCGAGGTGATCGCTCAGATCCCGCTCGGCGATTACGCGCTGTCGCATTACGGCGCCAGCTACCTGACGGTGCACCGCGGCGATTTCCACGCCTTGATGACCGAGGCCGTGGAACCCGCGCGTCTTGTATTCAACAAGAAGCTCGAAAGCGTCGAGGACCTCGGCGATGTCGTGAAACTGACGTTTTCCGATGGATCTGTCGAGGAAGCCGATATCGTGATCGGCGCCGACGGTGTCAATTCGCGCATCCGCGAGCACCTGCTCGGTGCGGAGCCGCCCAAATACACCGGCTACGTGGCGCACCGCGCGGTGTTCCCGATCTCGCGCGTCAAGGGCTTCACGCATGACCGCTGCACCAAGTGGTGGTCCGACGACCGCCATATGATGGTCTACTTCGACACCAAGCAGCACGACGAGATCTACTACGTGACCGGCGTGCCCGAGCCCGAATGGGACATGAGCAAGAGCTGGGTTCCCAGCAGTATCGAGGAAATGCGGGCCGCATTCGACGGATGGCACCAGGGCGTGCAGTCGCTGATCGAAGGCACCGTCGAAGTCACCAAGTGGCCGCTGCTGGAGCGCGACCCGCTGCCGCTGTGGAGCCGCGGCCGCCTGGTGCTGCTCGGCGACGCTTGCCATCCGATGAAACCGCACATGGCGCAGGGCGCGGCAATGGCCATCGAGGACGCCGCGATGCTGACGCGCTGCTTCGTCGAAACGGGGCTGAGCGACCACGCCTATACTTTCGCGCTGTACGAGGCCAATCGCGCTGAACGCGCCAGCAAGGTGCAGAAGGTGTCGCACGACAACACATGGCTGCGCACCAACGAAAATCCCGACTGGTGCTTTGGCTATGACGTGTTTTCGGTGCCACTGCGCGAGCCGACGGCACGGCCCGTGCCGGCTGCTGCCTGACCTGTAATCCAAACGCCCCCAACCACCGATGACCGCGCCCCGCCCCCTGAAGTTGCGCGTGAACCGGAACACACACGACGTATGTGTGGATCCGCAAACGCCGTTGCTCTACATCCTGCGCAATGACCTGGCCTGCAACGGCCCGAAATACGGGTGCGGACTGGGCCAGTGCGGGGCGTGCACGGTGCTGATCGATGGTGTGGCGGCACGCTCGTGCGTCGTGCCCACCGCCGCGGCGGTGGGGCGCGCCGTGACCACACTGGAAGGACTGGGCACGCGCGAGGCGCCGGATCCGGTGCAGCGGGCGTTTATCGACGAGCAAGCCGCCCAGTGCGGGTATTGCCTGAACGGCATGATCATGAGCACCAAGGCGCTGCTCGCAGTGAATGACGACCCAAGCGACGACCAGATCCGCGAGGCGCTGCGCTTCAATCTGTGCCGCTGTGGCACGCACATGGAAATCCTGCGCGCCGTACGTCGGGCGGCTGTGCTGGTACGCGAGTCGAGCGCGGCGCGCGAGTTCGAGATGCTCCGATGAACGCCCGCACACGCGAATCGGTACCTCTCGCGCTACCGGCGGCAGCGCTGACCGGATATGCCGTACGGCCCGCCGATGGGCCTGCCCGGCTGGAGCGCTTCGACGCCGATGCCGCGCGCCGCTGCGCGGGCGTGGTCGATATCGTCGTGCGTGGCGACTTTCTTGGTGTGGTGGCTGCCACGCCGGAGCAGGCCCGGCATGCCGCGGCAGCTTTGCGGCCCGTCTGGCAATCGGCCACCACGTCGACGCTGCCAGCGGCCCCGCATGTCCAGCGCGTGGCTTCACACGGCGATGCCGCCAATGCGCTCGCGCGCAGCGCGCAGCAGGTGGAGGCCACCTATCGCTGGCCATTGATCAGTCCGCGCCCCGACGCATCGGGCGCCGCCACGGCCGACTGGCGCGATGGTGAACTTCACGTATGGCTTGCCTGCTCCCAACCTGGCGCGCTACGCATCCATTTGGCGGCATTGCTTAGCATCGCGGAATCCCGCGTGTCGATCGTCTGCGATGCTGACCCGCCGTCGTATCACGACGACTTCTGCGCACAGCAGGCCGCTGCCGACGCAGCGCTGATGGCGCACGCGGCAGGACGCGCGGTGCACGCCACGTTCCATGCCGCGGATGCCGGCATGCGCGGTCCGAAGCTGGCGCTCGACGTCGCCAGCGCGCTGGCCCCGGAGGCGGTGTACCGCGTTGTCGCGTCGGCAACGCACCAAGGCAGCGTTCCGCTCGCGCTCCAGCAGATCGGCGTCGTGCCGCCATTGGCGGATGCGGCGCAGATTGACCCAAGCCTGGTGCCGCCCTATGCCGTCCGGCACCTCGATGTCGCGGCGACATTTCCGCTCGATGTGCCCGTTGATATTGCTGCGCGCGGCCATGTCTTCGCTCATGAATCCCAGCTCGATGAACTGGCGACGCAGTCGCAGCTGGACCCCGTGGCACTACGGCTGCAATGGCTCGACGATGCCCAGGGCATCCAGTTGATCGAACGGGTGGCCGCGCAATCCGGCTGGCAAGGGCCGCTGCAAGGCCATACGCACTCGGACAACGGCATTCGCCGCGGACGTGGCTTTGCCTACGCCAGCGTGATCGATGTCGAGAGCGGCGGCCCGGCGCGCACGTGGTCGGCATGGGTGGCGGATGTGGAGGTCGACGGGCGAACCGGCGATATCAGCGTCACGCGCGTCACCGTCGGGCACGAGCGCGAGGCACGCCAACCCGACGCACAGCCGCACCCTACCGCGCTGCGCGACGACGCGACCACCGCGACACGGCAACTGATGGCAGGCGGCCGCAGCTATGACGATTGGGGCGCGGGTGGCGCAGCCGAAGACACCTTTGCGCTGGCCGCCCAGGAACCCGGCCACGCACTTGCCGCGCAACCGCGCGTCGAGATCGTTGGCGCGCTGGCGGGGGGCGCGGCGGCAACGCTGCCGGCCGCCGCGGCCGTGGCTAACGCGATTCACGATGCCACGGGCGTGCGCCTGCGCGAGCCACCGTTTAGCGCCGGCCAGATCCGGCAAGCGCTGGCCGATCAATCCGCATCACGGAGCCAGCCGCCCAAGCGGCGCTGGCTGCTGGCCGCGCTGGCACCGTTGACCGCCTTGGCCGGCCTGTGCGCGACGGTCATGCCGTGGCGGGCGCCCATCGCGCCGGTGGCGCCGCCCGAAGCCGGTTTCTATTCCGCCGCCACGCTCGAACGCGGACGGCTGGTGGCCGCCGCCGGCGATTGCGCGGTGTGCCACACGGCGCCCGGCGGGGTCCGCAACGCCGGCGGCCTGCCGCTTGAAACACCGTTCGGCACCGTCTACAGCACCAACATCACGCCTGACGTCGAGACCGGCATCGGCAACTGGTCCTTCGCGGCGTTCGAGCGCGCGATGCGCGAAGGCATTCATCGCGACGGCCGGCACCTGTATCCGGCTTTCCCGTACACCGCCTTTGCAAAAGTCAGCGATGCCGACATGCAGGCGCTGTATGCCTATCTGATGGCGGCCGAACCGGTTGTGTCCCGGCCGCCCGAAACACGGCTCGATTTCCCGTTCAACCTGCGTCCCGCACTGGCCGGATGGAACACGCTGTTCCATCGCAACGAGCCGTTCACGCCCGACGCGAACCGCTCGGCACTGTGGAACCGTGGCGCCTATCTTGCCGAAGGTCCGGGACATTGCAGCGCCTGCCACTCGCCGCGCAATGCACTGGGCGCCGAAAAAGGCGGCAAGGCATATCTCACCGGCGGAGAGGCCGAGGGATGGGAAGCGCCGGCCTTGACGGCACTGTCCAAGTCGCCACTGCCGTGGACCGAGGAGGATCTGTTCCAGTACCTGCGCACGGGATATGCGGCGCGGCACGGTGCGGCCGCCGGCCCGATGGCACCGGTCGTCGAAAGCCTGCGTGAGCTTCCGGAAAGCGATGTGCGGGCGATCGCGCATTACGTGGCGTCGTTCGGCACGGCGTCCAGCCAATCCGCGGACGAGCCGGATACGACGCAGGTTGCTGAGGTGGAAGCGCGCAGCGATGCCGCAGCACTGCGGCTTTCAGGCGCCACCGATCGCCTCTATCAGAGCGCGTGCGCGGTATGTCATCAAGGCAATGCCGGCGTGCCGCAGTTCGGCGTCAAGCCGTCGCTGGCGCTGAACAGCAATCTGCACAGCACGCGGCCAGACAATGTGATTCAGGCGGTGCTGCACGGCGTATCGGCGCCGCCGCACGCGGGTATCGGCTATATGCCGGGCTTTGCCGACAGCCTCGACGACGCACAAGTCACGCAGCTCGTGCATTACCTGCGCGACCGCTTCGCGCCGGACCAGCCGCGCTGGCATGGCGTGGAGGAGACGGTCGCGAAGATTCGCAAGCAGTCCACGCATTGAGGACGCCGTGCGTTGCAATGATGCGCTGGCGCACCACAAAAACGCGGGTGCCAGCAGCAGACGTTTGGAAGTGAAGCAGTAGAGAGAATCGATACCAAATCGATCGCATGACGGCTGGCGCGGACCTTGCGAAAACAGCGAGACCGCCCGGCACGGCCAGATCTCGGGTAGACAAACCACGGCGGACACGCCATAAGGAGCGACAATGCAATCCCCGTATCACGACCTCGCAGCTGCCCTGCCCCCTGCGGCGGCTGCGACCCCACGTTCCGAACGCGCGGCGCACAGCGCGTCGTCTGCGGCCGTGTCGCTGGAAAGCGGCATCCGCGCTGCGGGCGTCGGCAAGTTCCAGTACCGTCTGTTCGTGATCTTCGGCCTGGTGTGGTTGGCCGATGCAATGCAAGTGCTGTCTATCGGCTTCAGTGCGCCGTCGATTGCCAAGACGTTCGGCATTACGGTGCCGCAGGCGCTGCAGACCGGCACGTTCTTTTTCGTGGGCATGCTGATCGGTGCGTTCGTGTTCGGGCGCCTGGCAGACCGCATCGGCCGCCGGCCCGTGCTGATGATGGCTGTGGTCATCGACGCCGCGTGTGGCGTGGCGTCGGCCTTCGCGCCGGAAATGGCATGGCTGCTTGCACTGCGCTTTCTGACGGGCATCGGCGTGGGCGGCACGCTGCCGGTCGACTACACGATGATGGCCGAATTCCTGCCCAGCGACCGCCGCGGCCGCTGGCTGGTGCTGCTCGAATCGTTCTGGGCCATCGGCACGATCTGCCTGGCGCTGCTGGCGCTGGCTGCACTGTCCTACGGTGATCAGGCTTGGCGCGTGATCTTCCTGGTCACCGGCGTGCCGGCGCTAATTGGCGTGGTGCTGCGCTTCTACATTCCCGAATCGCCGATGTTCCTGAATCGAAACGGGAAGTCCGACCAGGCGCGCAAGGTGCTGGAGCGCGTGGCGAAGGTGAATGGCAACAACGTGGAGATCCCGCCGCTGCAATCGGAAGCCGCCGCGCCGAAATCGATCTTCGCGCTGTTCTCGGGAAGTTTCCGCCGACGCAGCATCGCGTTGCTGGTGGCATGGGCGCTGATCTCGATCGCCTACTACGGCGTATTCGTCTATCTGCCCATCAAGCTCAGCGCGGAAGGCTTCGGCTTCATGCGCGGGCAAGTGTTCCTCGTGGTGCTGGCCATCGTGCAACTGCCGGGCTTTGCATTGTCGGCCTATGGCGTGGAGCGCTGGGGACGCAAGCCGACGCTGATCGGATTCCTGCTGCTCAGCGCGGTCGGCTGCATGCTCTATAGCCTTGGCACAGCGCCGACAGTGGTGATCGGATCGACGCTGCTCATGAGCTTCTCGCTGCTTGGCACGTGGGGCGCGCTGTACGCCTTTACCCCCGAGGTCTATCCCACCGACCTCCGCGCCACGGGCATGGGCACGGCCGGCGCGGTCGCGCGTTTCGGCGGTCTGTTCGCCCCGGCGATCATCGCACCAGTGATGGCCACGCACTTCACGCTGGCACTGGTGATGATTTCCACCATGCTGCTGATCGGCGCATTCGCGATTGGCGCGGTCAACGTCGAATCCAAGGATCGCGCGCTCGATTGAGCGACGGCGTCTGCCGGCTCGCCTGAGCGCGGGCTGGCGGCGAAGCAACACGATTGGCCTCGGACGGAGGCGCGGAACGTGTGTCATACAGCGCTTCCTCAACGGAATCGTCGTATCGCGCGTCGGTCGCCCCGCATGATTCGTCATCGGATGCAGGCGACCGCCAAAAAAGATATCCCGTTGCCGCTCGATTAAGAGCGTATGCTGGGCGCATCATCGAAGCGACATCAGGAGATGCACCATGGCAAAGAGTCAATTGCGCGGCAATCGCGAAGCCAAGAAGCCCAAACAGCCGAAGAAGCCCGTGCTACCCGCCAGTCCGTTTGGTGCGGTGCACTCGCGCGTCGGCAATGACGGCGTAGGCAAGAAGAAGTAATTTCAGCGGGGCGCAGCATCATGATCTATCGCCACACCGAACGAACGTTCCGCGGGCTGCCGCTTACGGCGGAACAGCAATCCGTCGTCCGCCACTATCAGCACCAGCGGCAGCGACTCGGAAAGCCGTGGAACACGCCGGAACTGGACGAGATGATCGAGGATATGCTGCAGCCCCCTGGCGTCGACGACGACGGCGAATCCGATGTGATAGCCCAATCATCGGCCGTTGCCGAGCGGGCCGCCGGCTTTGTCGACCAGGATATGGAACCCGTTGAAGCCTTTGAAGAATGGCAAGCGGCGATGGAATCCGAAGCCATGAAAGGCGACAAGCGCTGATCCCGCATGGCGCACCGGCGCCGACCGACGGGGGCCGCGTGGCACGGCTACCACGTGGAAATGGCTTTTGTCGTGAACACCGGTAATTCAATGCCCGCCGCCGCATCGGTCATCGGTTCGATGCTAACCAGCGGCGCTTTCGATTCCACTCTGCCAAAGATCGCCGCGAACGGCATATCGGCGGCATCGCGGCCGGTGCCGATGCGCAGCAGCCCCGTGGGGATCGACACACCAGATGGATCGAACAGATACCACTGGTGGGACAAATACACTTCCACGACCGCATGGAAATCGGGCGGCCCAGCACCGGGGTCCGCACCATAGTCGAGGCTGCTTGACATGCGTGCCGGGATACTCAGCGCCCGGCAGATCGCAATCATCAGATGCGCAAAATCCCGGCATACGCCCGTGCGCTCCACCACAGTATCGACTGCCGACGTGCGCTCGTTGGTGGACCGCGAAAGAAACCGTACATGATTGCGCACCCATTCCCGAATGGCATATACGCGCGCATAGCCGCGCGGCATCGCGCCGAACTCCCGCATCGCAAATTCCATCAGGCAATCGGACTGGCAATAGCGGCTCGGCGCCAGATACGGCCAGACATCGAACGGCAACTCTGCCACCGGCGCTTCGGATAGCCGCTCGCTGTCGTCGAGGCGATGATCGATGTCGACAACCGCCTCGTACTGGATCGCGATCTCTCCCTTCGGCAACTGCATCCTGAGCATGCGGTTGCACAGTACAGGGTCGGTAAAACGGTCAACGCGCGCCGACGGCGGCAACACCAGTTTCTCGCCGACGACAAACTGCCGGGATGTTTTGGCGGCCTCGATGTTCAACAGGAAGTCCACCTGAGGATCGATGACTTCGTAGGCGAGGCTCACCGAGTAGCGCAGACGGATCATTGCGGCCCTTATGTTCACGGCGATCGGATGAAAGAGACGGATGCGGCTTGCCGCGAACGCCTGGGGTCCAGTGTAGTGCGAGGACGTTCTCCGCGCGCATCGCCGGCCGAATGAATAAGACTTATGGGCAGCTCGTTTGTAAGCCATCCGCCGCCTATACTGAAAACGCGTGGCGGGCGCGAATCCCGGTGGTTCGCGCGCCGCCCCCACTCGTTTCCGGGCATTCCCCCTCGACGACGTCTTGGACCCGTGACTCCATTTCCGTCACGCATGGGGACTTTCGGAAAACGACATGCCAGATGCCGCGCGGCGACCGATGCTCGCCCGCTTCCATATATTCCCCATCAACGCCTGCTTCGGGTTTTCAGCCACCCGGCCACTTGTCGCTTGCCCGCGCGGTCGACGCGCGATGCGCGCGATATCGCCGGGCGTCACCCGTCGAGCGGAGGTCACCCCATGAAAGCACTGCTGTATTTCCAACTCGACGATATCGCGACCGCCCGCACCCTCATTACGCGAATCGGCGAGCTGGACGAAACCTCCACGCATCATGCCGAACCGTGGTTTGTGAGCGCAGATGGGCAGCCGGTCGACGGATTACCGCGCATCCATGCCACGCATACCACCTATAGCGATGAAATCGCGCTGGCCGCGGCGTGTGCCGGGGCCAGCGTCGGCACGCTCGCGGTATTTCACTACGGGGTATTTCACGGAACGGGATCGATGCTCCTTGCCTACGCGGGAGGCCTGACGCTCGGCGCCATGCTTGGGTGGTGGATTGGCGCGCTGGCAGGCGCCAAGATCGAGCGCGCCGGGCTGCGGCGCCAACGGCGCCAACTGATGCCGGGTCAGATGGCGATGGTTGTGCTGTGCGCCGCGGAATCGCGGGAGACCGTGCGCGCGCTGGTTTGCGAGCAAAGCGGCGTGGCCGAAACCGATGCCCCGATGCCGCACGCCAGATGGACCTTGTGGAGCGCGTGACTACGCATGGCCGACTCCATATCCGGATCGACGCGCCAGATCGCAACGCTTCTCTAGCGCCAGAATCCCGCGTGCGGGGCGGCCGCTTCCTCTTCCAACATCGGGCCCACCACGGCAATCTTGCGCTGGCCGCGCGCAAATACCTCCCGGCACGGCAGCGCAAACGTGGGGTTCTCGGCGTGGTCGCCGGTCAGATTCAGCAGCGCATGTTCCGACAGCGCATAGACCACGCGGCCGATTCCTGTCCAGTAAACCGCTCCCGCGCACATGCAGCACGGTTCCGCGCTGGTGTACAGCGTGCAGCGCGCAAGCTGCTCGGGTGGCAATGCACGCGCGGCGGCAGCCACGGCAACCAGTTCGGCATGCTGCGTGGGATCGCCTTCCGGCGGCATGGAATTGTTGCCCGCCGACGTGATGATTTTGCCCGCCTCGTCGGCCACCAGCGCGGCAAACGGATGCCGGCCGCGTTGCCGCGACTCATACGAGAGCGCGATCGCACGGCGCAGCAATTGAAGGTCGAGCGGCGAGACTGAATCGGCAAGGTCCGCGTGAGTCGTCATGCAAAGCTCCTGTCACTGAGGCGGGATAACGGCGGTCGGTCATCGACCGTCAACGATGTTGCGTCGGATCGCGACGATGCGGCATCATCCCCCCAAACTTATGGGTACGACAAATCAGGAGACATCGATTTTTTCGATGGAACGCGCAATGCCATTTTCCATGGACCAGCTTCAGGTATTTACCGTCGTGGTCGAGACCGGGTCTTTTTCCGCAGCCGCGCGACATCTGGGAAAGACGCAATCGACCATCAGCAGCGCCATCGCCAATCTCGAGATCGATCTCGGCGTGGCGCTGTTCGATCGCACCAGCCGCAATCCCGCGCTGACCCAGGCCGGCCGCACCTTGCTGACGGAAGCCCACGCGGTGCTCGAGCGCTGCCTGTCGCTCGAAGCGCACGCCGCCAGCCTGGCTGACGCCAATCCCGTCGAACTGACGCTTGCGATCGAAATTCCCTACAACACGGTGATGCCGGTACTGGTCGACTTCGAGCGCGAGTTTCCATATGTCGACCTCACGATCCGCAACCCCACCTATGGCGATGTCAGCGATCTGGTAAAACGCGGCGAAGCCAACCTCGGCGTCGCCTTCGCGCAGCCCGGTTATCCGCCGGAACTCACTTTTGTTCAGCTCGGCAAGCTGATCATGGCGCACGTCACCCATCCCGCGCACCCGCTGGCCAGCCTCGATGCCGTGACCTTTGCGGACTTGCACGCCCATCGACGTCTTGCATTCAGCGCGCATGCCGACAAGCTGCCCACCACCGAATATCTGCGGGCCACCCGCACCTGGCAGGCCGAAAGCTATCTCGCATTGATGGAAATGGTCAGCAACGGTCTTGGCTGGGCAACGCTGCCACGCCAACTGATCCGCGAGGCGCTTGCCAAGGGCGAGCTTGTCGAACTCCAACTGGCTGCCTATCCGTACACCGACTGGCTAGTGGGCGTGGACCTGTTATGGCGCGCCGCTGGCCAATGCAGCCGTGCAGAGCGCTGGCTGCGGCAGCGCTTCCAACAGCACATGATTTTCGAGGTCGGTGCGGGCGGACAAAAGACAGTCCGATGAGCAGCTCCAAAGTCCGGCGTTTACTTCGCATGCAAACCATATATACTTCGCATGCGAACTTAACATTGGAGAAATCGGATGGCTTCGGAGATTCAGATTGAACAGGCTGGCAGCGTACTGACCATTACGTTGAATCGTGCGGACAAGAAGAACGCGCTGACGAATGCAATGTACGGGGCGCTCGCTGATGCGATCGAACAGGCCGCGCACGACGATGCGGTGCGGGTGATGCTGCTGCAGGGGGAAGGCGACAGCTTCACGGCTGGCAATGACGTCGGAGAGTTTGCTGCGATTGCGTCGGGCATGCACAGCGGCGAGCGGCATGTGCATCGGTTCCTTCATGCGCTGGCGAAATCGGCCCTGCCGATCGTAGCCGCCGTGCATGGCAAGGCAGTCGGCATCGGCACCACCATGCTGCTGCACTGCGACTACGTCCTGCTGGCCGAGGATGCCGAACTGATCACGCCATTCGTCAATCTTGCGCTCGTACCGGAAGCGGCGTCGAGCTATTTGCTGCCGTTTCGCATCGGACACGCGCGTGCGTTCGAGATGTTCGCGCTCGGCGGCCCACTCGACGCACAGACGGCCGTGGCATGGGGGATCGCAAACAAGGTCTGCAGCAACCAGACGCTGCGCGCCGATGCACGGCGCGTGGCCGAACAACTGGCCGAGAAGCCCGCCGGATCGCTGCGCGCGATGAAGCGGCTGATGCGCGAGGCGGAAGCGTTGATTTCGCAGATGGATGCCGAGAGCGCCGTCTTTCAGGAGCGCCTGGGCAGCGCGGAAGCGAAGGAAGCGTTCATGGCCTTTGCACAGAAGCGCAAGCCGGATTTTTCGAAGATCGCCCAGCGCTAGGCATTGAGGCAAGGCGCGTCAACCCGGCGTGAGCGAAGCGCGTTTGCGCCGGGCACGCGAAGAACGGCACCACTGCCTTCAGCCCTCGTCAGCCACCGGGAACTTGGTCTGCAGGCTGGTCAGCCACCGCGCTACCACGTCGATCTCGGCCTCGGTGAAGCCGTCGGTCAGAATCTCGTTCAGATCCTTCATGCGGGATTTGGAGCGCTGGCGCGCGAGCCTGCCGGAATCGGTCAGCCACAGGCGCGAGACGCGGCGGTCGGCCTCGTCCGCGCGGCGCTCGATCAGGCCGGCCTTCTCGGTACGGTCGGCCAGCCCGCTCATGCCGGGCGCCCCCAGGTCCAGCGCGGCCGCGGCCTCGCTCATCAACGCGCCGTCATGGGTGCCCAGGTAGAACAACAACCCCGCTTGCGCGGCCGTCACCCCGCCAGTGGCCGCGCGCGCTTGAGAAAAGCGTTGCAGGCGGCGCTGGCCGACATTCATCAGATAGACGAGCCGATGTTTCATATTTGCGCTGGACGAGGATGCCGGTGAATTGATTCGCATGCGAATCATATCATCGCCAGTGCGCCACGAGCTGTCTCTGTGTGGAAAGGTGTGTTATCGGACGGCGCTCTGGCCGCCGGCGTCAACGATGCCCAGCGCCTCGGCCTTGAGGACGAAATCGGCGAGCGAACGGGCGCCCATTTTTTTCATCGCCTGCGCGCGGTGGATCTTTACGGTGATCTCGCTGAGCTGCAATTCGGCGGCGATCTGCTTGTTCAGCAGGCCGCGCACCACGTAGGCCATGATTTCCTTCTCGCGCGGCGTGAGTTCGGCGTAGCGTACGCGCAGGTCCGCCTCGCTGCGATGCGCATGGCGACGCGCCACATCACGCGCCAGCGCGCTTTCCACGGCGTCCAGCATGTCCTGATCGCGAAACGGCTTGGCCAGGAAGTCGGTCGCGCCGGCCTTCATCGCCTTGACGGACATCGCGATGTCACCGTGGGCGGTCATGAAGATGATCGGGATCGGCATGTTGCTGGCGGCAAACTGCTCCTGCACGGCCAGACCGCTCTGCCCCTTGAGTCGCACATCGAGGATCAGGCAACTTGGCGCGTCCGCCAGCGGCGCGGCCATAAAATCGGCCGCGCTGGAGAAGGCCGCCACCTGATAGCCGACCGAGCGCAACAGCATCGACACCGCCTTGCGCATCGATTCGTCGTCGTCCACCACGTACACCATCGACGGATGGCTGCCGGAAAATGCCGCAGTATTCATGGATTCACCTTCGTTCCGAAGCGGCAGCCCCATATGAAAGCTGGCGCCTGGCTGGCCCGGTTTTGTCGGGATGCCTCGCTTGCCCGGCGCGCCTGTCGCAGGGCGTTCTTATGGGCGGCGGGACAGCGACCCCGCCAGCACGCCTTCCAGGCAGTCCTGGATTTCCGCGCCGACGACGGGCTTGCACAGAAAAGCCACGGCGCCGGCGCGAAGCGCCTCACGCCGAATGGCATCGGTGCAAAACGCGGTGATGAATATTACCGGAACATCGCTGCCCCGCGTATTCAGAATCCGCAGCATCTCCAATCCACTCATCACCGGCATCTGGATATCCGAAATGATGCACGTGACCGGAGTGGCTTCATTGGCGTCCAGGAAATCCTGCGCGCACGCGAAGGTCTGCGCCTGCCAACCCAGTGAACGCACCAGTCGGGAAGTCGCAGCGCGTATGGAATCATCGTCGTCAACGATCGCGACGATCAGGTTCTTGGCCAAACCGGTACCTCACTACTGTCTTGTGCGGCCATGTTAACCACCTCGGCCCACGCCCAACACTATGCCTTGGTATAGGAGGCCGGCAAGGCCGCCGTCGATGGCCGTGCATGCACCCTGCGTTGGACCCCGGTCATACCTTGGTTTAATGCCGCACTACCCAGTCGGCAATTGTGTGCAACCCGCGCCGCTTCTACGATCTGGTTAATCGACACGTCAGTAGCCGCCAGGGGAGCTTGTAATGACACATGCATCGACCATAGAACCTGAACTGCCCGCGCCCCTCCAGCGCGGGATGCGCCGTTCGGGTGCAACGCCAGGCAGAGGCCCGGCGCCCGCACCAGGCTTTGTCCAGCGCGAACGGCAGTGGCGCCAGCCCCCGGGCGCAGCGTCGCGGCAGGACGCCATTGTGGTGTCGCGCTGGACCAGCGACGGCGACGCCCCGGTATCGGTGTCCCACCCCGGCGATCCCGAGCGCCATTGCATCACGCTGGTGCTGCGGTCCACGTCGATGCGGCTGGTATGCGGCGGCAAGCTGATCCTCGACGGACGCGTCAGCGCTGGCGCCATCCAGGTCACCGCCCCCGGCACGGCGGCCAGCGCCGTTTATGGCAGCGCCAGCGATGTCCTGCACCTGTTCGTCCCGCAAGCGGTGCTGGACGCGTGCTATCTGGACCAGTTTGGCGAAGAGCCCGACGATGCGGCGCGCATCGACGATCCGTCCCTTTACGCCGATCCCGCGCTGGAGCGGCTGGGCCAGGGCCTGGCCGTCGCGCACTCGCAGGACCCGGGGCTGGGCCGGATCTTCGCCGATAGCGTGGCCATGGCGATCGTGGCCCGCGTAGTGGCAAACCATTTCCAGCGCGCCGCATCGGCCGCGCGCGCGCGCATCGCGCTGCCCCAATGGCGTCTGCGCCGTGCGATGGAATTCATCGATGCCAACCTGGCCGCACCGATCGGGCTTGCCGACATCGCACGCAGCACCGGCCTGACGCGCATGTACTTTGCCGCGCAGTTCCGGCTCAGCACCGGCATGCGGCCGCACGAGTACCTGGTGCGCCGGCGCATCGAACACGCGCAGGACCTGCTGCGCCATGGCCGCGGCAGCATGCTTGAAGTGGCAATGCATTGCGGGTTCCGATCCCAGGCGCACTTCACCACGGTGTTCAAACGGTTTGTCGGTCACACGCCCTACTCGTGGCGTGTCAAGGTCACCTCTCACGCGGAGCCCTCACATGGTTGATACCCTGACGACTGCGCGGCCCAGCCGCCGCGAACATGCCGAAACCCACGACGCCGCATGCCATGCGTGGCTCCATACGATCGCCCTGCTGCATCCGCAGAGCGCGTTGCGCGCGTCGTGCACCGGGGACGGCGCCCACACGGCGCGCGCCCACGCGCCCATCGTCACCGTCATCGAACGACCCAGCGCAACCACGGCGGTAGTGAGCTGGCGCGATGCGACGCACTGCCGCTACGGCGCACAGGTCTGGACGCTTGGCCTGGCGCGCGCGGCCGGCGTATGCGCGCTGACCGGCCAGCCGATCGCAAAGGCCGACACCGTGTACCGGCCGCAACGCACCCGCACGCCCGCGCTCAATGCCGACGCCATGATCCGGGCTCAAGCCATGCACGAGGCCTGCCTCGTTATCGCCGCGCCTACGGCGCGCTGACGCACCATCCTTACCGTGCCACGCGCCGCCGGACCCAGAACGGCGGCCGCCAGGCCCGCCATGCCATCCACGGCGCGGCCGCCGAATCATCCAGCATCCCGACCGATGCGATATGGCCCATCATGGCGCATCATCGACGGCCGGGATTTTGCCGCACGACGATACTTTCAAAAATGCCCAGACATCACTCATACTTTCATATGATTTATCGAGCAGTCATTCAGGGCTAGTATTGGCTGCGGAACATGCCCCGGTACCGGGTGCGTGACTGCAAAAACAAGCAAGAGGTGAACGGCAGGGGCATGTACAACGCAACCACCAATCGGCTGCTTTTCGCTGTATCTGGCGCGCTGAGCGTCTGCGTGTTCGTCATCGACGCATTCACGCCTCTGGATTTCGCCGTCGCGGTGGTCTACGTGCTGGTGATACTGTTGACGGCGCTGACCGGATCGATCCGTGCCACGCGGATCGCCGCGGGCGCGGCCTTGGCACTGACCGTGATCGCGTATGCGTGCTCGCCAAATCCCGACACCGATCATGGCCAATTGGCCCGCTTCCTGTTTGCCCTGCTGGCAATCGGCACCACCACGCTGCTGGCTCTGCGCAACCTGGCCGACATGGAGCGCCGCCGGCGCACCGAGGCGGCGCTGGCACGCAGCGAAGCGTTTCTGGCCGAAGCGCAGCGCCTGAGCCATACCGGCAGTATCGCCATCCGCGTGCCGGCGAATTCGATGGCATGGTCCGACGAGACCTATCGCATCTTCGACTACCCGCGCGGCGAGAAGCCGCATTTCAGCATGGTGCTGGCGCGTGTACATCCCGACGACCTGGCCGAAGTGCAGCGGGTCCACGGCGCCATGCTGGGCGGCACGCCTTCCGTGGACCTGCAGCATCGCCTGCTGATGCCCGATGGCGCCACGCGATATGTGCACCTGGTGGCGCGCCGGACCGGCCCGATGGGAGACCAGCACGACTACGTAGGCGCGCTGATGGATATCACCAACGCCTTCCACACCCAGCAGGCCCTGCATCGCACCATGACCGAACTGGCGCATGTATCGCGCGTGACGACGCTGGGCCAGCTTGCCGCATCGATCGCCCATGAAGTCACGCAACCGATGGCGGCCATCGTCACCTGCGGCGAGTCTGCGCTGCGCTGGCTGCAGCGTGCGCAGCCGGAGATTGCCGAGGCGACCGAATCGATCGAACAGGTGATACGCGACGCCACGCGCGCCAGCGACATCATTCGCCAGATCCGCGCCTTGGCGCAGAAATCGGAACCGAAGTACGTCGACATCGCGGTCGACAGGCTGATCGCCGATTCGCTCGAACTGGTGCGCCGCGAACTGCAGGACCACCAGGTAGCGGCGATCGTCGATCTCGATGCCGACGACGCGCGCATCTACGGCGACCGCACGCAACTGCAGCAGGTGCTGGTCAATCTGATGGTGAATGCCGCTCAGGCGATGTCGAGCGTGGCGGGCCGTCGCCGTTTGACGCTGACCAGCCGGGTGTTGCCCGGCGACACCGTGCTGGTCGTGGTCAGCGATACTGGCCCTGGCATTCCGGCGCAGGCGATGGAACGGCTCTTCAATGCGTTTTTCACCACCAAGGCTGACGGCATGGGCATGGGGCTGTCGATCTGCCGAAACATCGTGGTCTCGCACGGCGGCAGCATCGAGGCCGAATCGCCGCCGGAAGGCGGAGCAAGGATCATCGTGCGCCTGCCGCTGCGTACCGCGGACGACGAGCGCGCGGAACAGGCGGCGGCCTGACTGCCGGTCCGATCGCGCCATCCCGATACCGGCACTGGCTGCACGGTCCCACTGCGCAATCTCACGTTACTGACCATATCGCCGTGACATAGGCCATCGCGCAGCTTGCCGCGCACAGGCCGCACCACGCGGCCCCCAGTACGAAATGCGACGCGAGCCGGCGGCCTGTCGGCCGCGCTGGCCCCTCTGCGCCTGCGGCGAGAGGGGCGCCGAACTCCGGCTCCGCTATCATGCCGGCGCGTTGCCCGGAGGCGCAGAGACACCGCTCAGATCCTGCCCGGTGCGAATGAAGCGCCCCTGATCGGCAGGCGGCACGATGTAGCGCGCGCCTTCGGTGTATACATCGCGTGCACGGTCGATGTTGTACGTCTGGTGAGCTTGCGAGGCCTGATGCTTGGCTGGCTCGGCAGCGTTTGCCATGCCCGAGGCAATCGCACTGACGGCGGCAATGCCGCATGCCACGACGACTGGCAGAATGTGTTTTGCAATCATGGTGAACTCCTGAATGCCATCTCATCTGTGAAAGGCGGGCTCCATGCCGGAGCCTCCGCCGGGGCCTGCGGCGCAAGCCCGTGAACACATGGTATGCAGGGCCGTCACGCAGCGCATTCGTACCTCGGTTGTTCCCCAATAGTCGATTTGTTGGGACAAATCATGCTTTGGTTTGATGCGCCGGCTCGACGAATGACCGGGCTTCCGCAAAACCCACCGTCGCCGCGTTTGCCGCACCCGTTGCAGTCCCACGGCAACCATTGGTGCGATCGCAGCGGCGGCGGCATCCTCGCCGTTCTCCAGCGCTCGCCTGTCAGGCCCCCAGTGCTCGCTTTCCGCCTGCGGCAGGCTTGACCGATTTCCCACGTAAAATCCGGCGGCGGCCGCGATCCAACTCGGCGCAATGTCTTTACATTTCCGATGTACGTCGACCTCCTCACCCTTTATCTGCTTGCCACCGGCACACTGCTCGCCAGCGCCGCGATGATGTTCTGGGAGCAACGGTCCAATCCGACGCGTGGCAGGTCGCTGCGGATTCTGGCCGCGGGGTTCGCTACGCTGGCCCTAGGCTGCGCCGCCGCGCTGATGCGCCGCAGCCTGCCCGGCGTGCTCGGATCGGCCCTCTGCAACCTGATCATGCTCAGCGGCTATCTGCTGGTGCTGGGAGGCGTGGCATCGCTGCGTGGCCGGCAGTACCGCGCCGCGTCGCTCGCCGTGCTGGTGGTCATGGCGTTGGTCTGGGCCGTTTCCGGCACACGCTGGCAGGACCTTGTCTGGTTCCATGTCAGCGCCCTGCCGATCGGGCTGATCAGCGCGATGACCGCGTGGGAAATGTACAAGTGCGATGCGATGAAGCTGCTGCATGCGCGCCACATCATCGTGGCGGTTACCAGCGTGCACGCATCGTTCTATGTCGCCCGGACATTCGTGCTGCCGTGGCTGGTGGCCCACTACGGCCCGGCGCTGCAATCGATGGCCAGCAAGATCACGGTGTATGAAGGGGTTCTCTATTCCGTTGTCCTGCCGATGGCGCTGCTCAAGCTGATCCGCGAGGAAACGCATCGACAGCTACTGTTGGAAGCGCAAACCGACTATCTGACACGGCTTGGCAATCGCCGCTGGTTCTTCGAACACGGTGCGCGCCTGGTTGACAGTCGCGGCGGCCGGGGTCCGCTTGCGGTGCTGGCGTTCGACCTCGACCACTTCAAGGCGATCAACGACGTATACGGCCACGCAATCGGCGACCGCGTATTGAAGGCGTTTGCAGATATTGCACGGGGCGTGATGGGCGAAGATGCGGTTTTTGCACGGATCGGCGGAGAAGAATTTGCCGCCCTGCTGCATGCGGACAAGGCGCGCAACGCAAAGGATGTCGGCGAAGCCGTGGCGCGTCGTTTCGCCGAGGCCATTGCGCAGCACGTCGACGGCATGGACGTCCCCGCCACCGTCAGCATTGGCATGGCGCTTTATCAGGACAGCGTGCCTATGCTTGCCGATGGACTTGCCGCCGCCGACCGGGCGCTTTATCGCGCCAAGGCGCTGGGCGGAAATCGTCTCGAATTTGCAGAAGAATCAGAATCGATAACCGCATAGCGACCGATTTGCGAAGCGGAAATGGTGGCATGCCGGCGGCGAATTCACGATTATTCGCAGGCATTTTCACCGCATGCGTCAAGTAAAATCCGCAAAAGCGTTGCAGCCACCCACCACAACGAATTTTCTAATATCGCGGCGAAGTTATTCTAAATTCTCATCGGTACGGCGTTGGGAGAACATAGCGCATCTCATAGAATGGGTGCCGTTCGCCATGCTCCGTTTCCGTTCCGATCGCTTCGACCTCGTTGTGCATAGCACGCTTATCGCCGCCGCATCGCTGTTGCTCGCGGCCCCGCCGATGGCCCTGGCGCAAACCGCCAAGCCCCCCGCCGCCGTCAGCAAGACCGTGCCGCCCGGCCCCGTTGCCGGCACCAGCATGCCCGACTCGTACATTCGCAACCTCGCGAAGATGGCTTACGTATGGGGCTGGCCGCTGGTCAATCTGCACAACCGCCATCTGGTTTTCTCCAAGGTTCCGGAAAACGGTCTCGGCGATGGCGTGCTGCCGGTGGCGCCGCTGAATTCGCTGACCATGCTGACCGATTACATCAAGCCTGAAGAACGCGCGGTGGCCACGCCGAATCAGGATGTTGTCTATGGCTTCGGCATTTTCTCGCTCGATAAGGGACCGGCCGTATTCCAGGTGCCCGATTTCGGCAACCGCTTCTGGGTATATCAGCTCGGCAATCAGCGCACCGACACGCTGGGCGGCGTGGGCAAGATGTATGGCTCGAAGCCCGGCTTCTACATGGTAGTGGGCCCGGACTGGAAAGGCACCGTGCCCAAGGGCATCAAGGCCGTGTTCCGCTCGCCGACCAATATCGCCTACATCATTCCGCGCGCATTCCTGGACGACACCGCCGAGGACCGCAAGGCCGTGCAGCCGCTGGTCAGCCAGATCATGGCGTATCCGCTGAGCGAATATGACGGCAAGATGAAGAGCAAGGACTGGTCGAAGATGCCGACGCTGGCAGACCCGGCCGGAGGCAAGCAAGGTAGCGGCGCCGAGACCCAGTGGGTCAAGCCGGAAGCATTCTTTGCCGAGCTGCCCGCCGTGATGAAGGAAGTGCCACCGCAGCCGGGCGAAGAAGCGCTGTACGGCTGGTTCCGCTCGCTGCTGGACGCCGCCGCAAAAGATCCCCGCATCGCCGAAACGCTGAAGCAGGCCGCCATCGACGCCGACAAGGAAATGATGACGGAGATGCACCAGTACTCGCGCGCGGGCGTGCCGGTGGGTAACGGTTGGGTGGCACCGATGAACGGCGCGGAATTCGGCACCGACTACTACAGCCGCGCCGCCGCCGCGAAGGCCAACATCTTCGTCAATCCGCGGCGCGAATCGGCCTACTACGGCGCCGAATACGACGGCGACCAGAAACGTCTGAACGGCGCTTCGTCGTACCAGATCACCTTCGCCAAGGGCAACCTGCCGCCGGTCAATGGCTTCTGGTCGATGACGCTCTACGACAAAGCGCACTTCTTCGCGCCCAACGCGCTCAATCGATTCTCGCTCGGCACCAAGAACAAGGATCTGGTGTACGGCGCAGACGGATCGCTGACGCTCTACGTCCAGCACGAGCGCCCCGCCGCGGACAAGGTCGCCAACTGGCTGCCGGCTCCTGCCGACGAATTCGAGCTGTTTTTGCGCGCCTATTGGCCCAAGGAGGACATCCTGAAAAACAAGTGGGTGCCGCCGGTCGTCACCAAGGTGCAATAGGTGCAATAGGTGCAATAGGTGTAATAGGCGCGATAGGCGTTGTTGGCGTAATGGACCGACGCGGGCTGGCGCCAAAGGCGCGGGCCCGCAGCATTCCGCGCCGATATGCCTGGAGCTTTGCGTCGCACCGTCCGCCCATTCACGATTCGCGCTCCATGCGCATTTCGTCTTTCATTCAACGGAACCCAAGAATCATGCGTACACCCACGCCGTTTTCCATCTCGCTTGCCGCCGGTCTGCTCGTCCTGGGCCTGAGCGCCTGCAGTGCCCCGACTCAGAATGCCACGCCGTCGCCAGCGACGTCGGCGGCCACCAAGGCGCCCGCCACGGCAGCCGTCACCGACGAACAGATCGTCGGCGCATGGAGCTACCTGTACGGCCGTTATCTGGTGCTGCAGCAGGAAAACTACGATATCAACGTCGAAAAAGTGGGCTACAACAAGATCAAGTACAACCCGCTGGGCTCTGCAGAATTCGTCAATCCGAATCTGGACGTGGCCTATCTGGAAGCGTGGATTGCGGCCGATAAGGATCACGCCGTGATCCTCAACGTACCGCACGTGAAAGGCCGCTACTACACCGCGCAGCTGCTGGACGGTTGGGGCGAGGTCATCACCAACATCAATGAACGCACCTTTCCCAATCATCCGTCCGGCAAGTTCGCACTGGTGATCAAGGGCACCAATCCGCCGATCCCGGCTGGCGCGCAGAAGATCGAGCTGCCGTCGGCCAAGACCAAGATGCTGGCGCGCGTGGAGCTTCAGCGCAGCCCGGCCGTCGCGCAGAAGCTGCAGCGCGAGTTCACGCTCGACGTGCCTGCCGGCATCCAGATCGAGCCGCCGCTGCCGGTGCCGAAGTTCACGGCGCACGCACCAATCGGCGGCGCGATTTTCGATAACCTCGACGCGGTGCTGGCTTCGTACCCTGATGCCATGCCGAAGGCGCCCGCCATGCAGGCCGCCGCACGTCAGGTGGCGGCGTACCGTAACAGCAGCGACGCCGCACGCGCCCGCGTCGACGAAGTAATCAAGTCCAAAGCCGTGCCGGAATTCCTGTCCTACGCCAAGGGCTTTGGCACGCAGAAGGACGGCTGGTCGGTGAGCTATGTCGCCGGCAAGTTCGGCGACGACGTGCTGGCGCGCGACATCGTCAACTACGGCGGGCTGTGGGCCAACACGATCAGCGAAGCGATTTATTTCATCGGCCTGGCCGACAGCGACAAGCAGCCGCTGAACGGCAGCAACACGTACGAAATCCGCTTTCCCAAGGGCGGCATGCCTGACAAGCACGTCAATGCCTTCTGGTCCGTCACGCTGTACAGCGTGCCCGACTATCGCGTCGTGCCCAATCCCGCAAAGCGCTACAACCTCAACAACCATTCCGGGCTGAAGGCCAATGCAGACGGCAGCACCAGCATCTGGCTGGCGCCGACGCGACCCGCCAATGCGGCGGAAAGCAACTGGCTGCCGACGCCCCCGGGCAAGGGCTTCTCGCTGAACTTCCGCACTTACGTGCCGAAGGCGGAAGTGCAGAAGGGCGAGTGGTTCCCTGCGCCGATCCGGCGCGTGAACTAACTGTTCGACAAAGCGCGCCTGGCAGTCGCCCGGCGCGTTCCACATAACCCGGCCAGCCGCATCGCGCGCTGGCCGTATTGAAGAAATCGATGAACTTACGCTGCGCCGTTGCCGCCACCCTCGCCGGCTTGACCTTGCCTGCCATGGCGCTTGCCGATGGCCCGTCCGCGGACGACATGAATGCGTCCAACAATCCGCTGTCGCCGATGGTCACGCTGAATCTGCAAGACCAGTATGTCGGCCGCTCTTATGGATTGGACGACAAGGAGAGCAACGCGGTGCTGTTGCGCGGCACGCTACCGCACAAGCTGTTTGGCTTGCCGCAGATCCTGCGCTTCACCATGCCCGTCGCCACGTCGCCGAACGTACCCCCCAGCGGCAGCCGGACCGGCCTGGGCGACCTGAACCTGTTTGACCTGTTCCTGACCAAGGCCGGCGGTGTCGAACTCGGCATCGGCCCGCAGTTGACGATTCCCACCGCCTCGCACGATCAGACCGGCACCGGAAAATGGCAGGCCGGCCTGGCAAGCGTCGTGATCTCTCCGCACAAGTGGGGCCTGCTCGGCGGCCTGGTCACGTGGCAGCGCTCGTTTGCTGGCGATGGCAATCGACCATCGCAGGACAATGTGTCCGCGCAGCCGTTCGTGATCTACAACCTGCCCAACGCCTGGTATCTGCGCAGCACGGCAACCTGGAATTTCGACGTCAAGCGCGGCAACTATTCGGTGCCGGTCGGTATCGGCGCCGGCAAGATCTGGAAGTCTGGCAAGGAGACCTACAACGTCTTCGTGGAACCGCAATGGACGGTGGCGCACGACGGCGTGGGCGTGCCCAAGTTCCAGGTATTCCTCGGCCTGAACGTGCAGTTTCCGCTCTAACGCGCGGCGACAGTACTCGCGGCTTCAGAGGACAGAAACCACCGCAACCGGCCGGGCGTGGGCCCGCCGGCTACTAGGGCGAGTGACCTGGAATCAGTTCAACGATCCCGGATCGGAAGCCGTGCGACGTTGCTTGGCCTTGGCCACGAAATACGCGCCCACCTGCCGCTGCGTCACGTAGCCCTTCTTCTTGGTGTCGATCTTGTCGAAGTTCTTTGCCACTTCCGGCATGCCGGCCTCTGCCTCCTGCCGGGTAAGCTTGCCGTCGTTGTCGGCATCGGCCTGCCGGAATTTCTCTGCAAAGGCCGCCTTCATTTCCTGCGCGTTCATGGGCTTGGCTGGCGCCTGTTGAGCCTGTGGCGCCGGTTGAGCCTGTGGCGCCGGTTGAGCTTGTGGCGCCGGTTGCGCCTGTTGAGCCAGTGCGCCCCACGACATCGACGCCAGCGTTGTCACGGCAAACAGCAATGCGGTCTTCTTGATCAGCACGGTTGTCTTCTCCCTGGATGGAATCACACGCGGCAGACCGCCAATGACCTGCCGGCAGGTTGGCGCACCAACCTTCCGACTCTATTGCAGTTTTCGCGCGCAGGGGTAATGAAGTTTTGCGACGCGGATCTGAATTGTTTCTGCAGACGCTGACCGCACCCCGCATCGCAGCGCAGCGAAAACGGCCGCATGCAAATGCCGCCGTGCGCAAGTCGGCACGCCCGGATGTCTTGTTGCGGCGCGCAGTTTACGATGCCAACCGCGTCGTCGCCCTCAGGTCGCGCTGATGCCCTTGCTCTTGACGATAGCGCTCCAGCGGTCGAAATCCTTGTTGAGGCGCGCCTGCATCTGCTTGCCGTCCTGGAACGATGCGATGGCGCCGGCGCTGATCAGTTTCTGTTGCAGCTCCTTGTCATTGCCGACGATCTCGCGCGTGTCGCTCGCGATGCGGTCAACGATGGCCTGCGGCGTATCGAGCGGCGCGATCAGGCCGCCCCACGAATCGAAGTCGAAACCCGGAAAGCCTTGCTCGGATACCGTTTTCACACCGGCGAGCAATTGCTTTGCGTTCGGCGAACTCAGCGCGATCGCCTTCAGTTTGCCAGCGCGGATATGCGGCAGCGCGGCCACCACATCGGCAAACATGATGCCAACCTGTCCGCCCAGCAGATCGGCCACCGCCGGCGCGCTGCCGCGATACGGCACGTGCAGCATGTCGAATCCGCCGAGATCCTTGAGCTGCTCCATCGCCAGATGCCCGAAGCTGCCCGTGCCCGAGCTGGTATAGCTCAGCGGCGTCTTGCTGGCCTTCGCAAAGCGGATCAGGTCCGGCAGCGTCTCCACGCCAGGCACGACGCCAGGATTGATGACGATGGCCATCGGCAATACGTAGACGGTGGCCACGGACAGGAAGTCCTTCTTCACGTCGTATGCGTTGGTCTTGTACATCAGCGGCGCCAGCAGCGCGGGCATGCCGAACATCGACAGGTTGTACCCGTCCGCGGGGCTCTTGATGAACTGCGCCGTGCCGATGGACCCCGATGCGCCGGGCTTGTTTTCGATGATGACCTGCTGGCCAAGGCGCTCGGACAGCTTCTGCGCCACGATGCGCGCCGCGGTGTCGGTCGGGCCGCCCGCGGGAAAGGCCACCACCATCTTGATGAACTTGTCGGGCCATCCGGCCTTGGCCATCGCGGCCGGCATCATCGCGGCTAGCGACGCGGCAGCGCCTGCCTTGAGTACGTGTCGGCGGCTCAGCAGCTTGGTCATTGTCTTGTCTCCTGTCGATCGAAAAATTCTGGTGGTCAGATCACGCCTTTGGCCTGTAGCGCGGCGATGGCGGGGTCGTCGAGTTGCAGTAATTCCTTGAACACTTCGCGTGTGTGCTCGCCCATATGCGGCGGCGGACGGCGCACCGGCATGCGTTGTCCATCGAACGCATATGGCGGTGCCAGTACCGCTTGCGGACCGGCTTCGGTGTCGTCGAAGCGGTGCAGCAGGCCGGCCTGCGCGGTGCGTTCGGACTGTAGTGCTTCGAGCATGCCGAGCACTTCGCCGCAGGGAATTTGCGCGGCCGTCAGACGTTGCAGCAGATCGGCGCGCGTGTGCGTGCGCAACGCTTCGCGCACCTGATCGAGCAGGATGTCGCGATGCGCCGAGCGCGCGGTGTTGGTCGCAAAGCGTTCGTCCTCGGCCCACTCTGGGCGGCCGATCACCTCGCGGCAAAAGCGCTGGAACTGGCCATTGTTGCCAACGGTGATCACCAGTGGACCGTCTGCGGCCTCGAACACGCCATAAGGCACGATTGACGGATGGGCATTGCCGAACTTTGGCGGGTCGCCGGCCTTGAGCAGCGCCTCCATGCCGTAGTACGACGTGATCATCAGCCCGCTGTCATACAGCGCCATCTGCACGTGACGTCCGCTGCCGGTCGACTGTCGCGCATAGAGCGCGGCAAGGATGGCCTGCGCGGAGTACATGCCGGTAAACATGTCGACGGCGGCCACGCCGAATTTCAACGGGCCCTGCCCTGCTTCGCCGTTGGTCGCCATGACGCCGGATTCGCCTTGCACGACGAGGTCGTAGCCGGGGCGCTGCGCCTCGGGCGTGAATCGCGCGTAACCGGAAATCGAGCAATAGACCAGGCGCGGATTGATCGCGCGAAGCTGCTCGTAGCCGAGTCCCAGCTTTTCCGCGCCGCCAACCTTGAAGTTCTGAATCACAACGTCGCTCTGGGCGGCAAGCTGGTGAGCCAGCGCCAATCCTTCCTCGTTCTGCAGATCCAGCGTGACCGAGCGCTTGTTGCGATTGGCACTATTGAAGTACGAGGTGTTGCGCGTGCCGATTCGAACGCCCCAGTCGCGCGTGTCGTCCCCGCGCCCGGGATGCTCGACCTTGATCACGTCCGCGCCCAGATCGGCCAGCGCCATCGCGCACATCGGCCCCGCCAGCACGCGCGACAGGTCCAGCACGCGCACGCCGGCCAATGGCAATGGCAGCGGCGGCGCACCTACAGGTTCTTGATTCATGCCTTGTCTCCCCGGCCCAGACGTTTCCTGAGCGGAGGTCCGGTTGTTTGATTGGGGAGAGATTGTCCATATGTTATTTATGTTTGACAATTGCAACGACTTTTCACGATATATGCATACTCCGAGTTGACAATGGACTTAAATGCACTGTCCCTGCTGGTCGACATCATCGAGGCGGGCAACCTGAGCCGCGCCGCAAACCAGTTGGGCATGAGCCGCGCCAATGTGAGCAAGCGGCTCAATCACTTCGAACGACAACTCGGCGCGGAACTGCTGCGCCGCAGCACCCGCCAGCTCGAACCCACCGAACTTGGCTGGCAGTTGTATGAGCATGGCCGCGCCATCCGCCACACGTTGCAGGCGGCGCAGGAATCGGTGCAGAGCCTGGGCAAGCGCCTGAGCGGCACGGTGCGCCTGAGCGTGCCAAGCGGCTTCGGCCAGCACACGATGTCGGCCTGGTTTATCGAATTCATGACCATGTACCCGGCGATCACGCTCAATGTCATCTTCGACAACGACATCGAAGACCTGATCAAGGGCGCAGTCGATTTTTCGATCCGCGTGATGGGCGAAACGCCGACCAATGCGGTGGCGTGCAGCCTGGGCGATGTCGATTACGTGGCCTGTGCAACGCCACAACTGGTCAGTGAATACGGCATGCCGCAAACGCTCGACCAGTTCCGCGACCTGCCGCTGATCACCTCGGAACTGACGGGCCAGAAACTCCATGTGGCGGGGCGCGCCGCCAGCGCAGGCGGCACGCCGCCGATCCGGCCGCGCCTGATGTCGGCGAATTTTTTCTTTCTGCGCGAAGCCATCCTGCAGGGGCTTGGCGTGGGCCTGGTACCGCAATACATGGTGTCGCAGGATCTGGCGCGCGGCGCGCTGCTGCGTCTGCCGCTGCCCGCGCAGGACCTCGCCTTCTTGCGCACCACCATGTACCTGCTCTATATGCCGGCGCGCTATCAGACGCGCGCGGTTACCACGCTGATCGCCTTCCTGCGCGACAAGGCATCGCGCGCGCCGATGACTCAGACGCCAGCGGCTGCGGACGAAAACACCGGATCGTCGGCCGGAGGGGACGACCGCCCCGCATAGTGCCCGGCCATGAAATCGATGAACGCCCGTGCGCGCGGCGTCAGGTGACGCGTATGTGGATACAGTGCGTAATAGTGGCTGGTACCGCTGCGGTGTTGCGGCAGGACCCGCACCAGTGCGCCGCGCGCGATTTCCGCGTGCGCCGTGTGGGCGGTGAACGCGGCGATGCCCGCGCCGGCAAGCGCCGCGGCGTGCAACGCGGGAATCGCGTCGCTCGATAGCGCGCCACGCACCGCCACGCGCTCGGTCTTGCCATGGTGATCCACCAGCGTCCACTCGCCGGTGCTGGCTGCGCCAGTGAACACCAGCAGTCGATGGTTCGATAGGTCCTCGACCGATTCAGGCGCACCGTGCTGCGCCAGATATCCTGGCGAGGCCACCAGCACCGTGTCGGACACCGTCAGCACCTTGGCCATCAGGCTGCTGTCGGCCAGCGGCGCGCTGCTGATACGCAGGGCCACGTCGAAACCACCTGCCACCAGATCCACGAACTGGTCGCTGCATGACATCTCGAGCGCGATGTCGGGAAAGCGCTCGCGAAACGCGGGCAGCCAATCCTGCAATTCCAGCGTGCCGATCGCCAGTGGCACGCTCACGCGCAAGGCACCGGCAAGATGCTGCCGCTCGTCGGTCATGGCCAGCGACATCGCCTCCACGCGCGCGAGGATGTCTACGCTGTACTGGTAGTAGCGCTCGCCGGCCGCGGTCAACGCAAAGCGGCGCGTATTGCGGTTCACCAGTTGCACGCCCACAGACGCCTCAAGCTGCTTGAGCTGGCGCGAGACAGTGGAATGCGACATGTCGAGTCGTTCGGCGGCAGCCGAAAATCCCCTGGCCTCCACCAGACAGCAGAACATCCGCATCGACTGCAACGGGTTCATCGCGTACTCCGCTTCGGAAACAAAAAACGCCCCTTGGGGCGTATCGCACATCTCGCACAAATCGACGACAGCGCGTGGTGTCAGCGTAGCGGCAGCCGCGTGATGTCGGCAGTGGTCATCACATCGCCAAACGTATCTTCGATTTCCGCCAGCGCGGCGCGATGCAACGCGTCGCTGTTCACGGTCTGGCCGTTGGCGCGCGCGATATCGCGCGTGGCGGAGGCGTCGGATGCTACCACAACGTGATAGCCGAGCGGCACCGCATCGCGCGCCGCGCCGGCCACGCAGGCATGCGTCATCAGGCCCGCCACGATGATGGTTTTCACGTTCATCGCCTTGAGCCTGCGGTCGAGATCCGTGCTGGCAAACACGCTCACCGTTTCCTTCTGCAGCACGATGTCGCGCGCGCGCGGCAGCATGCCGGGCTGGAATTGCACCGTGTCGCCGTCGATCGCGAACAGCGGCGAACCGGCCGGCGCCACATGCTGGATCTGGAACACCGGCATGCGCGCGGCATCGGCAAATGCCACCAGCCGTTGTGCGTTTTCCAGCGCGCGGGGGCCGTCGGCGATCGGCATCTTTCCCGAGAAGTACTCCTTCTGAAAATCGACGACAATCAGCGCGGTCGATGCGGGATCGATATGATCGACCGGCGCGGCGCCCAGCATTGTGCGAATGGTGGGATGCTGCGGTGTGGACGGCCCGGCGTGCGCCGCACCGCTGGCAACCGCCGCCAGCGAAAATCCTGCGGTAGCGATCTTGAAATAGCGAATCAAGCTGAACGTCATGGAACAAGCTCCTCGTGGATGGCAATGCGAGGCGCCAGTCTAGGTTTGCACCGGTCCCGCAACAACGGCGCGGCCCGCACAGCAGTTGTTCGGCGCGCGCACAGGTGCTGCGGCGCCCCAGTCGGATGCCAGTGCGGCGGCCTACGGCGACAGTTCGCCGAGCATGGTCGGAATCAGCTCGGACACGGTGGGATGAATGGCCATGGTGCGCGCCAGTTGCGTGTACGGCGAATCGGCAGCCATCGTGGCAAGAATCGCGTGCACGGCCTCGTCACCGCCGGGGCCCAGGATCGCGGCGCCCAGGATGCGCTGCGTATCGGCATCCACCACCACGCGCATCGACCCCTGCGCCTCGCCCTTTTCCACCGCACGCGCCACGCGCGTCATCGGACGCTTGCCGATACGCACGTTGTGCCCCGCCTGCCGTGCCTGCGCCTCGGTCATGCCGACGCGTCCCAGCGGTGGGTCCGTGTAGAGCGCATAGACAGGAATGCGGTCGGCAACCGAGCGATGTTCGCCATCGAGCAGATTGGCCGCGACGATCTCGAAATCGTTGTACGCCGTGTGGGTAAACGCGCCGCGTCCATTGCAGTCGCCGAGCGCCCAGACGCCCTCGACACTGGTGCGCAGTTGGTCGTCCACCACGATGTAGCCATGCGCATCGGTGCGGATACCTGCGTTGTCGAGCCCCAGGTCATCGGTATTCGGCTGGCGTCCCACCGCCACCAGCACGTCGCTGCCGATCACCGCAGGCTCGCCAGCCTCGCAGTCGACGCCCACCTCGACGCCTTGTGCATGCGGCCTGACCGTGATGCAGTTCGCGTCGGTGCGAATCGTCACGCCTTCGGCCTCGAGTATCTGCCGCACCTGCAGCGATACCTCCTCATCCTCGCGCGCGATCAGCCGCGCACCGCGTTCCACTACGGTGACGTCCGCGCCGAAGCGCCGGAACATCTGCGCGAATTCCAGGCCGACATAGCTGCCGCCGATCACCACCAGATGGCGCGGCACGCGATCCATCGACACCATATCGACGTTGGTCAGGTGCGGCGTCTGCGGCAAGCCGTGAATCGCTTCCGGCACCGACGCACGACCGCCGACATTGATGAAAATGCGCTCCGCGCTGAGCGTCCGGTCGCCCACGCGCACCGTGTGCGCATCTTCGAAACGCGCGTGGCCGCGTATCAGCGTGGTGCGGGGCATGCCCTCGATCCAGTGCGTCAGACCATTGCGGCTATTGGCGACGATGCCCTGCACGCGCGCACGCACAGCTTGCATGTCGACGCGCGGCATTGCGTCGAGCATCACCCCATATTCGGCGGCGCGCGCCGCCATGCGCGCCGCATAGGCACTCGCCACCATGGCCTTGGTCGGCGTGCACCCCACGTTGACGCAGGTGCCGCCCACCAGATCGCGCTCGATCACGGCGACCGACATGCCGGCCGCGCTGAGTCGACCGGCCAGCGCGGGCGCCGCCTGACCGGTGCCGATCAGGATGGCGTCAAAGTAAACGGAAGCGGGCATCGAACACTCCGGCAGATGGTGGTCGATCGATTATAGGAAGCGCCATCACGCGCGTCGGTTTTCAGCGGGAGCCGGGCTGAAAGGCCGACGGCGGTGCGCCCAGCGCCTTGCGGAACATCGTGGAAAACGCGTTGGGGCTGTCATACCCGAGGTCGAGCGCGACGGCGGTGACCGAGTTGCCCGCCGCCAGGCGCGACAATGCCGCCAGCAGGCACGCCTGCTGGCGCCACGCGCCAAACGCCATGCCCGTTTGCTGCCTGAACAACCGGCTGAAGGTGCGTGGACTGATGTTTAGCTGCCGCGCACAGTCGTCGGGCGACACGCGGATGTCGGGCCTGGCCAGCAGCGCGGCGCAAAGCTCGGCCAGTTGCGGATGCCTTGGCATCGGCGCAAACAGCGGCAGTGTCGGCGCGGCGGCCAGTTCGTGCAGAATCAGCCGCATCAGCGCGCCATCGCGGCTCTGCGGGCGGTAGTGGGCCGGCACGCCGGCCGATGCCAGCAGCAATTCATGGAGCAACGGGCTGACCACCAGCACTTCACAACCGTCGAAGGGTCGCGGCGACGCTTGCGGCAGCACGTAGACACTGCGCGTGCTGACGCCATTCATTCGTACGCGATGTGGCGTCTCGGGCGGAATCCACACGCCCGTATACGGCGGCACCACCCACGCGCCGTCGTCGGTCCCAACTTCCATCAGCCCGCTCATGCCGTAGAGAAACTGCGCGCGGCGGTGACGATGGGTGTCCAGCATCGTGCCAAACGCATAGTCGGTACCAATGGCCAGCGCCGCGCAAGGGCTGTCGTCGACGCTATCGAGAGCGATGTTGAGCATGGGGGGCGATCCGCTCGGGTTGGCTGAAGAACGAAGATTATTGTCCATCATTCGCAGGCCGGCCAGCGCCGCAGCGTCTATCGTGACGGCTCGAAACAACTTGGGAGACGCTATGTATGCGGTATTGCTGGCTTGCGGTGGCTTGGCGGGTGTGACGACGGTGCTGTTCGGCTTCGGCGGCGGCTTTGTGGTGGTGCCACTGCTCTACGCCATGCTCAGGACACTGCACGGTCCCGACAGCGCGGCAGGTGCCGCGGCCATGCACATCGCGGTTGCAACCTCCACATGCGTGATGATCTTCGGCGCTTCGCTGGCAACCTGGCGCCATCATCGCGCGCGCAATGTCGACTGGAGCCAGGCACGCATGCTCGGTGGCTATATCGCCGTGGGCGCCGTGCTTGGCGCGGCCGCGGCAACCTGGCTCAGCGGCGCATGGGTGCGCTGGGCTTTTGTCGGCTATTTATCAATCACCATCCTGGACAGCACGCTGCGCCCCGGCTTCATGATCGGATCGCCGGAGGCCGCGCCGCCGATGTCACGCCGCACCACGGCCGCCATCGGCGTCGCCATCGGCACCATCGCGTCGTTTCTGGGCGTCGGCGGCAGCGTGATGACGGTGCCGCTGATGCGGCGACGCGGCGCAACCATGACGCAGGCCACTGCCATGGCCAACCCGCTGTCGCTGCCGATGGCAATCGCCGGCACAGTCACCTATGTCGCGCTGGCATGGCGGCAGGGTGCCGCGCTGGGCCCCGGCCACGCGGGCTATGTCGACGTGATGGCGTTTGCCACGCTGGCGCTGGGATCGTGGGCCGGCATCCGGCTGGCAAGCCCGTTTATCGGCCGGATTCCTGACCGCATCCATGCGATTGTTTATGTTGCGCTGCTGGCCGTCGTGTTGCTGGTAATGCTGCTGGTCTGAGCGCGATTGCAGTCATTGCGTCGATGTTCGTGCATTGCGCCGCGCAACTTCGGCCGCGGCCAGTCGAGAAGAACAAGTGCTGCCAATTCTAGGGGGATTATCGGAGCCTCGTCATGTCGCTCAAGAACGCGACGCTTCCCAAGAAGCGCCGCGTCCTCATGGTTTTGTCAAACGCTTGGCGGTTAATAGCATTATTTATCCCATTTCCGAAACAGCGAATCCCAGCGCAGAGACTTCACATTGCCCTACCGAAGCGCCATCATCCGGGGTTATCCAAAAATCGAACGAGTCTCCCCATGATCGAGCGTCGTTACGGCGCCGTGGCCTTGTCGGCCTGCGGCCTGATTGTTCTTGTCTGTCTGGCCGCCACATATCGCCTGTCGTGGTGGTGGGCGGCGGCGCCGCTTGCGCTGTGCCTGTTGGGCGTGCGCGACATGACGCAGCAGCGCCATGCCATCCTGCGCAACTACCCGATCTGGGGTCACGCACGCTTCTTCCTGGAGTTCATTCGTCCGGAAATCCGGCAGTACTTTATCGAGGACGACACCTCGGAGGCGCCCTTCTCGCGCGCGCAGCGCAGTCTGGTGTACCAGCGCGCCAAGAACGAAGTCGACAGCCGCCCGTTCGGCACGGAGTTCGACGTCAAGCGTCCCGGCTACGAATGGATCAGCCATTCGCTGGCGCCCACGCGCATCGCATCGGCCGATTTCCGCGTGACGGTGGGCGCCGACCGTGCGCAGCCCTATTCGATGTCAGTGTTCAACGTGTCCGCGATGAGCTTTGGCGCGCTGTCCGCGAATGCGATCCGCTCGCTCAATCGCGGCGCCAAAATCGGCGGCTTTGCGCATGACACGGGCGAGGGATCGATCTCGCCCTATCACCGCGCCGAGGGCGGCGACCTGATCTGGGAACTGGGGTCGGGATACTTCGGTTGCCGGCGCGCCGATGGCAGCTTCGATCCCGAACTGTTTGCGCGGCAGGCGGCCGACCCGCAGGTCAAGATGATCGAGGTGAAGCTGTCCCAGGGCGCCAAGCCCGGACACGGCGGCGTGCTGCCCGCGGCCAAGATCACGCCGGAAATCGCCGCCACGCGCGGTGTGCCGATGGGCGTCGATTGCGTTTCGCCCGCGGCGCACAGCGAATTCTCCACGCCGCTGGAATTGCTGCAGTTCGTCGATCGTCTGCGCAACCTGTCTGGCGGCAAGCCCACCGGTTTCAAGCTGTGCATCGGCCATCCGTGGGATTTCTTCGGCGTGGTCAAGGCCATGCTGGAATCGAACATCCTGCCGGACTTCATTGTCGTGGATGGCTCCGAGGGCGGCACCGGCGCGGCGCCGCTGGAGTTTGTCGACCACATCGGCGTGCCGCTACAGGAAGGCCTGCTGCTGGTGCATAACACGCTGGTCGGCGCAAATCTGCGCAGCAGGATCCGCATCGGTGCCAGCGGCAAGCTGATCAGTGCATTCGATATCGCACGCACACTGGCGATGGGCGCGGACTGGTGCAACGCCGCGCGCGGATTCATGTTCGCGCTGGGCTGCGTGCAGGCGCAGAAATGCCATACGGATCGCTGCCCTGTGGGCGTTGCCACACAGGATCCGGTTCGCCAGCGCGCCATCGTGGTGCCGGACAAGGCGGAACGCGTGGCCAATTTCCATCGCCACACCGTACATGCGCTACAGGAACTGCTGCAGGCCGCCGGCCTGCATTCGCCGGCGGAACTGACGCCGCATCATATCGTCAGGCGCGTATCGCCGAGCGAGGTCAAGCCGATGTCCGAGTTGTTCGATTTCCTGCAGCCCGGCGATCTGGTCAACGGCAACCTGCGCTTCAGCCTGTGGGAGAAATACTGGCCGATGGCGCGGGCCGATCGCTTCGGCATGCCGGCCTGAGCGGCCGGCGCTCAGAATTCGCGCAGCAGCCAACCGCTGATGTACGCGAAATATTCGCGTAGCCACGCGTTATAGCGCAGATAGAGCGGTGTGGGCGCGGCGACGCCAGTTACGGCGGTCAATCCGGCCTTGCGTGCGATGCGCTCGGCGCGCATGACATGAAAATCGCTGGTCACCAACAGCAGCGGCGCGTTCGCGTCGATGCCTTGCGCAGCCAGCAACTGGCGACTGAACCGCAGGTTTTCGTCGGTGCTGGTGCTGCGGTCCTCGCGCAGCAGCCGTTGCGGCGAGATCCCGCGCGCGACGAGATAGTCCGCCATCACGTCGGCTTCGCTGCAATGCAGGCCGAAGTCCTGACCACCGCTTACGACGACCGGAATCGCAGGCATCCGCTGTGCCAGCGCGAGCGCCTTGTCCAGCCGCGCCGCCAGCGTGGGCGACGCCGTGCAATGCGGCGTGCCCGATCCAAGCACGACGATGGCCGCCGCATCAGTAATGCGTTCGGCCGGCGCGTCGATGCGGCCGGCGATGAAACGGAAGAACAGCGCCACCGTCGCCAGCCAGACGGCAAAGCCAATCCAGCCCGCGCGCCACAGCCATTGCCTATGCGGCCGCGCGGCTCGCCAGCGCGCCAACGCGTGCCAGCGCCACGCCAGCCACAGCGCGGCCACGCCGATCAGCGCCGGCAGCACCACGCCGAAATTGAACAGCCCCAAGCCCATCAAGGCAATGGCGTCGCCAAGCAGCACCACGCCCAGCAATGCCATCGTCCACTGCCACCCTCTGAAGCCCATCGCCAACCTGTCCTCGCGAAATCAGTCAGGCGACGATGCTACAACCGATCGGCCATCAGGCAGCCAGAAACTTCAGCACCGCTTGCGTGAAACCGTCTACCTGCTGCAGGTTCGACAGATGCGCGGCGTACAGCTCCACGTACTGCGCACCGGGAATGGTGTCGGCCAGATAGCGCCCATCGGCGGGCGGCGTGGGAATATCGCCCGATCCGGCAATCACCAGCGTCGGCGTGACGATGCGCTGGATCTGCTCGCGCAGATCGGAATCGCGCACCGCCAGGCAATTGGCCGCATAGCCGCGCGCGTCGGTAGCACCGAGCATCGCGCGCAGGTGCTGCACCAGTTCCGGCTGCTGCGCGGCGAAATCGGGTGTCAGCCATTTGTCGACCACGGCAGCGGCAATCGATGCCACGCCATCGCGTTGCACGGCTGCGGCGCGGTTGGTCCAGTTTTCCGGCGGTCCAATATACGCGGCGGTATTGCACAGGATCAGCTTGTTGAGGCGATCCGCATGGTGCAGGCCCAGCCACATCCCGGTGATGCCGCCCATCGACAGGCCGCAAAAATGCACACGCGAAAGCTTCAGGTAATCGAGCAGCGCGATCACGTCGCCGCCCAGTTGCGCGATGCTGTACGGCCCCTCGGTGACCGACGACTGACCATGGCCGCGCGTGTCGTACCGCAGCACGCGATAGTGCTGCGTCAGCGGGGCAATCTGCGGCTGCCACATCTCGAAGCTGGTGCCCAGCGAATTGGACAGCATCAGCACCGGCAGACTTTCGTCGCCATCGAGCCGGTAATGCAGCGTGACGTCGGAAAGCTCGGCAAACGGCATGGCGATCCTCTCCTCAGTTCTGGGCGATTGCCGAGCCGTGCTGCGCCAGCGCGGTGACCTTCATTTCCATGTACGGATAAAGCGGCAGCGCAGTCAGCAGCGCGTGCAGCTCGTCGGCGTCCTTGACATCGAAGATGCTGACGTTGGCGTACAGGCCGGCCACACGCCACAGATGACGCCACTTGCCTTCGCGTTGCAGTTGCTGCGAATACGCCTTTTCGTCAGCCTTGATCTTCTCTGCCACTTGCGGGTCGAGCGATTGGGGGATACGGACGGTCATTTCAACCATGAACAGCATGGCAGGCTCCTATTGGATCGTATGGATCGTGTGGATCGGGGGACGACGAAAACATCGGGACATCAGACGGTGGCCACCGGCGTGACCGGCGATCCCATCGCGCCGGGCAGGCGCAGTGGTGGCGCCGACAGAAAGAAGCGATGACGGCGCTCGGCACGCAGCCACGCCGCCAGGTCGCGCAGATACCAGAGCTCGCCCAACGGCAAACCCAGTTTGAAAAGGCAATGGTGATGCAACGGCAGCATTGGCACCGGGCCCTTGTCTGCCGCTACCGCGCGCGCCGGAAAGCGCTCCACGGCATAGTTGTCCGCCGCGATGGCTGCGATGCCCGAATCGGTGATCCATTGCAGCAGCCGCTCATCGCGCCCGTCGAGCGCGCAGCAACTGTTGTGCAGCAGCTCGGCGTCCGGCGTGCCGGCCATCTCGACCAGCATTTCGGCAAACCCGGTGCGCAGCACGAGAACATCGCCGCTCCCGACCGACACGCCGTCCGCATCGATGACACGCATCAGGTCGTCAAAACCGACCGTGCGGCATTCGCGGCCATAGTGCTCGGCCAGATCGACCAGCACGCCGCGGGCCTGGATGCCATGCGCGGCGAATGTCTCGATGCCGAGCGCGTCGGCGTGGCTGTGATCATGCCCGCACGGATGCGCCGCGAATGCATCGGCTTCCGCGTAGTCCACCGGGCCGACGATATCGGTGTTGGGGCGAAAGCCGTTGTAGTAGACGCGTTCGGCCACACCATCGCCGTCGGCGTCGAACAACGCGCCGACGTGCGCCAGGGAATCCCATTGCGTCGAGTATTGCATCGACAGCAGCACCTGATCGTCGCTGAGCACATCGAGCGCGCGCGGATCGACCTTGGCCAGCGGAAAATTCACATAGGCCACGTCGTCTCGGAACGTCGGGCGCAACACCGGCGGATGGCGGCGCGGATTCAGCACGTTGCCGCCCGGCAAATCGAGCGGCAGCGACAGGCAGAACGTGCGGCCGGTGCGGATTTCCTGCGCGGCCGCGCGCACGCGCTCGGCGGTGATCAGATTGAGACGGCCTAGCTGGTCGTCATCGCCAAAGTCGCCCCAATTGGCGCCTTCGGGCCGTTGCTTCCATCGTTTCATGACTGTCGCCCGCGCTTCAGATGTGGCAAACGCCGTCCAGATAAGCCTTGCGCCAACGCACGATCTTCACCTGCGCAAACAGGTCGGCCGTATGGAACGGATCGCGCTCGATAAACGCCTGCGCGGCCTCGCGAGAATCGACGTCGACGATGTAGACGCCGCCGCCGCCATCCGTGCCGTCGTCGTTGAGCTTGGCGCCGCAGGCCAGCAGCAGCGCCTTGTTGGCCGCGAGGAAATCGAGATGCGCGGGCCGGTTGGCCTGGCGCACGTGCTGATGATCGGGCTTGTCGAACGTCTCGATGAAATACGGCATGCGAAAGTCTCCTTGTCAGTTGGCTGCGGTATGGCGGTACGACGTTACGTCAGTGCGTGAGCATGCCCCAGGCCAGCAGCGCCACGATGTAGATCGCGCCCACCCAGAACATCATGATCACGGTGTAGCCCATCACGTCCTTGAGCTTGAGCCGGGACAGCGCCAGCGCCGGCAGGATCCAGAACGGCTGCACCAGGTCGTTCCAGGCATTGCCCAGCATCACCGACATCGACGTCTGCGCCACCGAACTGCCGATGGCCTTGGCCGCGTCGATCATGAACGGCCCCTGGATCACCCAGTGCCCGCCGCCCGACGGCGCGAAGAAGTTGATCACGAACGAGCTGACCAGACCCCAGAACGGCAGCGTCTGCGGCGTGGCAATATCGACGAACACGCGCGAGATGGTATCGACCAGTCCCGAGCCCGCCATCACCGCCATGATGCCCGCATAGAACGGATACTGCAGGATGATGCCCGAAATCGTCTTGATGCCTTCGTTGAGCTTGGCAACGTAGTTGGCGGGCGTGCCCAGCAGCAGCACGCCGATAAACAGGATCAGGAAATTGATCAGGTTCAGGTCCAGCGTGCCGCCCTGCGTGAAGTACAGCACCGCGTACGCCATGCCGCACAGGCCGATCAGCAGGCTCAGCACGCGGCTGTTGTTCATGCGAGCGGCCAGCGTGTTTTCGATGCCCATGCTATGGCCGCCTGCCGCGGGACCTTCTTCGGCGATATTTTCCTGGCGGATTTCCACCACGTCGCGGGTATCGCGCGGGTGCAGCATCGCATTGAGCAGCGGCAGCGTGACGATCACGGCGAGACTGGTCAGCAGCATCGGCGTCGAGAAGATCGTGTCCTTCAGCGCGATCACGCCCATCAGCTTTTCCATCGGATGGCCCGGCGTGGAGATCAGCACCGGAATACTGGCCGACAGGCCCAGTCCGTACATCGTGAAGCCGCTGTACGCCGATGCGATGATCAGCGGGTAATGCACGCCCTTGACCTTGAGCGCCAGCTTGCGCGCGATGATGCCGCCGATCACAAGACCGAAGCCCCAGTTCAGATAGCTGCCGATACCGCCCACCAGTGTGGCGACGATGATGGCGCCGCGCGGCGTCTGCACGCGCGCCACGATGCTGTCGAGGAATCGGTCCACCAGCGGCGCAGTGGCGAGCACATAGCCCATCGCCAGGATCACGGCCATCTGGGTGGTGAACGAAAGCAGGTTCCAGAACCCCTTGCCCCAGTTCATGATGACCGCGCTGGCGCCCTGGCCTTCCACCAGCATAGCCATCACCATGCTCAACAACGTGAGGCCGATGGCAAATACAAAGGGGTCCGGCAAATACCGGCGCATCAGTTCCGTAAAGAACCCGGCGACCTTGTTCAAGGCGTGTCTCCTAAATTCGAAATGACCGCATATCGAACCAGCGTTCTATATGCGAACGTCTTCTATGCAAGGTCGGGAGCGTAAGACTTCGTAGGACGCAATGTCAAGGTGATAAACCGCCGCATTAAGCTCATTGAAAGCAATGATTCGATGTTGCGATGCAGCGCAACACAGGCAACGCGCGCATGAAAAAAGCCCCGAAAACTTCGGGGCTGGGGGATTTTGCGATGCACCAATCTTTAGGCAAACGCCATCAGCGCATAGCCGGTATCCGCACAGAAGAGAGCGCGTTGAAAGGTTTGGCCGATGAGCGACTGGGGTGGAAGCGGTGCAATCGGCGTGCTGGCGGCGTGTGGCATCGTCATTCGGATCGCGATGTCCGCACGCGCAGCCGGTTGTCGACGTCCTTCACGCCGGCGACATGGTCTGCAATCTCCTCGATGCGCAACTTCTGATTGCGGTCGCGCGCCTCGCCGGTCAGGGTGACCACGCCGCCCGCCACGTTCACCTCTACCTCGCGCAGGTCCAGACGCACGTCGTCGGCAAGGCGCTCGCACACGTCGTCGCAGATGCGCGGGTCCGCACGTTCGTATCCCTTGGGCCAGACCGGCCCGGATCGATATGGCGCATCGTCGTAACCCCGGTCGGATTCGCGCGGCACGCCGGCCGGTCGGCCGCCAACGCCGGGCCGATGACGCAGCGCGCCGTCCTCGTGCCGATCCTGCCAGTTGACGTCCGCTGCGCGATGCCAGCCAGCGCGGCCCGGCGCCGTGCGCAGGCCATCGTCGTCGGCGATGCCGTAAGCGGCTGGCGACACGCGCGCATGCGCGTCGGCATGGCCCACCCGCTCGCGCCGCGTGTCCGCCCACGGGCGCGGGTACGATTCGGGACCACCAAAATCTTCGGTCTGGTCATGAACGGCGAAATCGCTGCCTTCGTTGCGCACGCCGGGGCGGAACCATCGATT
>Ga0233425_10000238_pt1 | contig 144448 bp, 160 predicted proteins | sample Watercolumn_Towu_2_FD_181712 | JGI IMG/M metagenome (GOLD analysis project Ga0233425, IMG submission 181712) | Freshwater microbial communities from Lake Towuti, South Sulawesi, Indonesia - Watercolumn_Towuti2014_140_MG | ecosystem: Environmental > Aquatic > Freshwater > Lake | place...
CCTCACCCTTGGCCCCTGCTGCAGGACCAGGATAGGAAAAGCCGACATCGAGGTACCAAACCGCGGGGTCGATAGGAGCTCTCGCCCGCGACGAGCCTGTTATCCCTGGGGTAATTTTTCTGTCACCACCGGGCCCCAATAGAGGGCACACGATGGATCGCTAAGCCCGACTTTCGTCTCTGGATCCCGTGCGTTTGGAGATCCAGTCAGTCCAGTTTTTGGCTTTGCCCTCTTCAGTGGATTTCTGACCCACTTGAACTGAACTTTGGGCCCCTTTGATATCTTTTCAAAGGGGTGCCGCCCCAGCCGAACTGCCCACCTGCACGTGTCCCTGGTCAAGACCAGGTAAGTGATACTGCAAAGATTGTCTGGTGTTACATCGTCGCTTCTTAATTTCCCGAAGAAAATTAAGCATGGCTCCCAGATACGCTATGCAATCTCAACTATACCACAAGCACAAGCTGCAGTAAAACTCCACGGGGTCTTCTCTCCCCAATGGAAGATGATGGACTGTTCGTCCACCTTATGTGGCTTCACCGGGTTGTAGGCGGGGACAGAGGGGCCCTCGTTGTTCCATTCATGCACGTCGGAACTTACCCGACAAGGCATTTGGCTACCTTAAGAGAGTCAGAGTTACTCCCGGCGTTAACTGGCCCTTAGCTCAGTTGTACCCAAGTTTTAGGTACCAGCACCGGCCAGGATTCAGCGACTATACAAATCCTTTCGGACTAGCAGTCGCCTGTGTTTTTATTAAACAGTCGGGACCCCCTTGTTATTGTAACCTGCTGACCCAGTTTCTCACTAGGAAAGCAGGCATCCCTTATACCTAAGCTACGGGACTATTTTGCCGAGTTCCCTCGCCATACGGTATACCCGTAGCACCTTAGATTACTAATCCAGCGCACCTGTGTCGGTTCTCGGTACGATCATCATAGGTAACTCACTACACGGTCTTTCATGGTCTCCAAGACTCAGACAAACTCTGCTAACGCAGAGCCACTCCCACCTTGAGACGGTTATCGTCATTACGACACTCCCCATCACTTGAGCGGTTAAATGAAACGACGGTTCCACTTGTCTTATCTTGAAGCTCCCGTGTAGATTATAGCGCTTCCTATGAGGTACTGGAATATTAACCAGTTTCCCTTTCGAATAATTCTTTTGAGATTATTCTTAGGATCGACTAACTCCAGGCTGATAGCGCATTGCCTGGAAACCCTTGCGCTTGCGGTGGTAGGGGTTCTCACCCTACTATGCTGTTACTGCCACCAGGATCTGCAATAGTGATCGGTCCACAGGACATCACCGCCCTGCTTCTTTCCAATCATTACGCCAACCTACCACGACTTGTTTTTGCAACAAGTATCCGAAGTATCGGTACTCTACTTTAGCCCCGTCCATTTTCGGGGCATCCACGCTCGGCAGGTAAGTTGTTACACACTTTTTGAAGGATAGCTGCTTCTGAGCTTACCTCCCTGCTGTCTTGGCGTGAATACGCCCTTTAGCTTGACACTTAGTAGAGATTTTGGGACCTTAACTTCAGTCTGGGTTAATCCCCTTTCGGTCGTGAACCTTACGTCACACGAACCCGTCTCCCTACTTCTTTGATGCACATCCCTTCGGAGTTTGAATGGATGGCGAGAAATTTCTTTCCCGTACCGCCCTATCAGTGCTCTACAGGAAATGCTATCTCCATAGAGGACGCCCTGCGAGACGCTTCGGTTGGAACTAGCGAGCGCCAGACTAGATTGGTTTTTGACCCCTATTCCCAAGTCACACAAACAATTTGCACGTTAGTATTGCTTCAGACCTCCAGCGGGCTTTCGCCCGCCTTCATCTTGCTCAGGAATAGATCGTCTGGCTTCTAGCCTTATTGCCATGACTCAACGCGCTTTCACACGCTTCTCCTCACAATGTTGCGAGAACTCGGTTTCCCTTCGCCTCCACCATGAAAGGTTTAGGCTTGCCATGACAATAAGCTCCCTGGCCCGTGTTTCTAGACGGAACACACGACACTGATGATCTGAGCTTCAGACCTTTAGCTCTATTGCTAGAACCTCCAGTCTGAAAAAATCATCTTCCATGCCGTGCACGTCTGTAGCCAATAGGTTTCATGCACTTTTCACCCCCCTTCCGGGGTACTTTTCAGCTTTCCCTCACGGTACTAGTCCACTATCGGTCTTGAGAAATATTTAGCCTAGGATGCTACTTTCATCCATGTTCGTTGCCCACTGCCAAGGACAACTACTCGGGATATGATAAGATCCTATACCACTTTGTCTACGGGGGTATCACCCTCTGTGCCAGAACTTTTCAGATCACTTCAACTGTGTTCTAGGATCGTAATATCATAACCAAAACACCACATCTCTACTATGTTACCATAATAGATTCAGTTTGGGCTGTTTCCTTTTCGCTCGCCGCTACTTGGGAAATCTCAATTGATTTCTTTTCCACGTAGTACTAAGATGCTTCAATTCCTACGGTTCGATCTCCACTACCATTGTAGTGGAGTGTACTTGCGTACAGGATTCCTATTCGGAGATCTCGGGATCAAAGGCCGCGTGCGCCTACCCCAAGCTTATCGCAGCTTGCCACGTCCTTCTTCTCTTCTCAAGCCTAGCAATCCTCCTATTGGCGTCTTTACACCAGCATTTACGGCCACAAATTACACGACTATGCACGATGATCATTGCGTGTCTTTCGACCCGCTACATCCTTCATCCATCATTTTCATGACGAATTGCATCCGATGAAATTTTTTTGTGAAGATATTGTGCAGCCCTGCACAATTCTTTATACTAAGGAGGTGATCCGACCGCAGGTTCCCCTACGGTCACCTTGTTACGACTTTTCCCTTGTTGCTGACCTCAAGTTCGATAACGCCAACAAGACGTCACCTCGCTAAAGGCCAACTTCAATGAAACGACGGGCGGTGTGTGCAAGGAGCAGGGACGTATTCACCGCGCGGTAGTGACGCGCAGTTACTAGGGATTCCATATTCGTGAGGGCGAGTTGCAGCCCTCAGTCATGACTGAGGTAACGTTTGATGATTGCCTCCCCCTTTAGGGTTCGAAACACATTGTCGTTACCATTGCAGCCCGCGTGTAGCCCCAGGGTTTCGGGGCATACTGACCTGCCGTGGCCCTCTCCTTCCTCCGCATTAACTGCGGCGGTCCCGCTAATTCGCCCCACTACTCCAGAGAGTAATGGTGGCAACTAGAGGCAAGGGTCTCGCTCGTTACCTGACTTAACAGGACATCTCACGGCACGAGCTGGCGACGGCCATGCACCACCTCTCAGCTTGTCTGGTAAAGTCTTCAGCTTGACCTTCATTCTGCTGTCTCCCCGGGTAAGATTTCTGGCGTTGACTCCAATTGAACCGCAGGCTTCACCCCTTGTGGTGCTCCCCCGCCAATTCCTTTAAGTTTCATACTTGCGTACGTACTTCCCAGGCGGCAAACTTAACGGCTTCCCTGCGGCACTGCACTGGCCACAAGCCAATGCATCACCGAGTCTGCATCGTTTACAGCTGGGACTACCCGGGTATCTAATCCGGTTTGCTCCCCCAGCTTTCATCCCTCACCGTCGAACGTGTTCTGGTGGACCGCCTTCGCCACAGGTGGTCATCAATAGATCAAAGGATTTTACCCCTTCCTACCGAGTACCGTCCACCTCTCCCACTCCCTAGCTGAACAGTATTTCCGGCAGCCCATACGTTAAGCGTGTGGATTTAACCGGAAACTTGAACAGCCGGCTACGGATGCTTTAGGCCCAATAAACCTCCTGACCACTCGAGGTGCTGGTATTACCGCGGCGGCTGACACCAGAACTTGCCCACCCCTTATTCATCAGTGGTTTTATGACTAACAAAAGATTTCTTTAGCAGAAATCACTCGGATTAACCTTGTCGTGCTTTCGCACATTGCAAAGGTTTCTCGCCTGCTGCGCCCCATAGGACCTGGGTCCGTGTCTCAGTACCCATCTCCGGGCCCCTCCTCTCAGAGCCCGTACCTGTTATAGCCTTGGTGGGCCATTACCTCACCAACAAGCTGATAGACCGCAGTCCCATCCTATGGCGATAAATCATTTGAACCATAAACCGTTCCAGGTATCATGATCTATCGGGTATTATTCTCAGTTTCCCGAGGTTATCCCCGTCCATAGGGTAGGTTGACTACGTGTTACTGAGCCGTCTGCCTTGCATTGCTGCAACGACTCACATGGCTTAGTACCAATCCGATAGCAGTCAGGTCCGGCAGGATCAACCGGATTCATTTTTTCTTTCTTTGGTTTATTGAAAGTAGTACACTTTTGGAATTGAGCGGATTGCACAATATCTTCACATATTCAGAAAAGATCCTTTTGATCAAATCCTCATCTTGTATGCGTAACAGGAGGCCTGTAAATCACAAAATGGTTCAATACCATGCTTTCATTACAAGCGCCGCACTTTTGTCACGTATGCAAAAAATTTTACTTGCACAAATACATATAAACTATGCCTAAAATTTGCAGGTTTTTTCTTGATTTTTCCGATCACAAATATATTTTCATGGTTCTGATCGACGTGGTTGGATAGCAAAAAAAACTATGCAAAAAAAACACCAAAGTCTTTCAAGATTTTTGAAAAATCAAAAAGACTTCACGTAAATGGGGTTTCACATAACATAAGATTTTTCGAGCCATATCCATTTGTAACAAAATCTGCAAAAGGAAAATTTCTAGTCGATGTTGATTCAAACAAATATGTTGATTATTGGATGGGTCACTGGTCACTCATCTTAGGTCATGCTCCATCTGAAGTAAAAGAAAGAGTTCAAGAACAAATCAACAATGGATGGATGTATGGCACGGTAAACAAGATAACATCTGATTTATCAGAAAAAATTCAAAATGCAGTTCCAGTAGCAGAAAGGATTCGCTATGTAACGTCTGGTACAGAGGCAACAATGTATGCAGTAAGACTTGCAAGAACAATTACAGGAAAAAATATTATTGCAAAAATTGATGGTGGATGGCATGGCTATACATCAGATTTGCTAAAATCAGTAAACTGGCCATTTGATACAGCGGAAGGCAGTGGACTTGTAACTGATAAGAAAATTGTTTCGCTGCCATTGAATAATTTAGAAAAATCATTTGCAGTTTTAGATTCTGTAAAAAAAGATCTTGCAGGAGTAATTATTGAGCCAGTGCTTGGTGGAGGTGGTGCCATTCCTGCAACAAGAGAATATCTTTATGGAATACAGCAATATATTCACAAAAATAATTCACTTTTTATTTTAGATGAGATTGTAACTGGATTCCGATTCAGATATGGATGTATATATCAAACCATGAATCTTGATCCAGACATTGTTACACTAGGCAAAATAGTTGGAGGTGGATTTCCAATTGGGGTTATTTGCGGCAAAAAAGAAGCAATGGAGTATGCAAATGCTCATACAAAAACAAAAGAAAAACGAGCTTATATTGGAGGTGGAACATTTTCTGCAAATCCTGTCTCTATGACAGCTGGCAGCTTAACACTTGAAATTCTAAAAAAGAAAAAAAATTCATTGTATGAAAAAATTAATGGGTTTGGCACAAAGACAAGAAAAGAAATTGATAAAATATTTTCAGGAAAGACTATAACAACAGGAATTGGATCTCTATTTCTTACTCATTTTTTAAAAGATGGTATTTATGAAATACAAAATGCTGCAGATGCTGCAATGTGTGATATCAAGCTGCTTCACAAGTATCATTTTGATATGATTGCAAACGATGGAATTTTCTTTTTGCCAGGTAAGCTTGGTGCATTTTCAGATGCACACGCTGCAGTAGATGTAAAGTCGCTAATCTCTGCATCAGAACGATTTTTGCATAACAATAGATAGAGCCTTGTTAATTCAGATAGTATAATGCCAAAAGTTGACAAGATAAAAAGCAACACAGAAGACGAGTATAATGATGCTCTTGCATCAAAGGATCCTACAAAGATTACAAACAAAGAGATTGAAGATTTGGCAAAAGAGGCAATAAAAAAATTCAAGTCACTTGGCTAGAAACTATACGAAGAATTAATAGTCCAGATACGATTTAGTACAAAATTGCATAATTCTACATTTGCAAATATTGAAAATATCTATTCTAAGAGAAAAAATCTCAAAATCAATCCACAATACTTTACAGGTGCTGTAAAAATAAAGGAGATATCTAGCGTGATAAAATCAAAAGAACAAAAAGTATACCATGTTACATTTTTTGGCTCAAAAACAAAACTGCACTATCATGAAGGAGGGCAGATGCTAATTGTGACAAAGGGTCAAGGAAATCTTTCTTTGTATAAAAAAATTGGAAAAGGAAAGACCAAGTTTTCAATAAAAAAGATTCAGACTAGAAAGATAGGACCAAATGATTTGACATACATTCCTGCAAAAATTCTACATACACATGGTTCTTTTGGCAAAGCTACATTTTCACACATTGCGCTAAACTCCTATCCAGCAAAAAACAGAGAACCAAAAACAACGTGGTTTGAATCAGATTTTGAATCAAAGGTAACTAGCATACTACGATAGTAAATGATCATAAAAAAATTACAAAACTTGAACAAAATAGATGGAAATGAAGGAACTATAATTTCACAAATATTTCATCCACACAATACCCTAAGTGGAATAAGATACAGCATCTCACATTGTACTATAAAGCCTGGTAAAAGATCAAAGCGTCACAAGATGAAAACTTCGGAGGTTTACTATATCATCGAAGGAAAAGGCATAATGCACATTGATGAAGAAACGCAGCCGGTTACAAAAGATGCCGCAATCTACATTCCTCCTTTTTCGGTTCAGTTTATTGAAAATACAGGCATAACTGATCTCAAGTTTTTGTGCATAGTTGATCCTGCATGGAGACAAGAAGACGAAACCATGTTAGAATGACTAGAGTCTAAATGGTATGAAATTGTTTTTAACATAGGATCACTATTTTATTTTAATTGAATACAACCCTTGCATACAAGACCCTAAATGTTGGCGATGATGCCTCCTTTGATGAAATAAAGTATGCATACAGAAAACTTGCGCTACAACTTCATCCTGATAAGAACAACACAGAAAGAGACGGCATAAAGTTCAAGCTTGTAACTTCGGCATATCACCATCTAAAAAATAATCACAAACACATTAGTTCAAAGACGCGAGACTCAAAAAGTCATGAATACACAAACAGCAAGACAAAAGACAAGCAGACATTTTCTGGCAAGGCATCATGGGGTGCAAATTTTGGAAAACCGCCTGAGGAAGACTGGAGTAAATACACCAAAGACTTTGAGTCAAACCAAGACTTTTGGAAAAAATATGAAAAAGAGTTTTGGGAAAAATATGACGCATGGATGAAAGGAGCATACAAGGAAGAAACAAAATTTGAGTCTAAAAAACAACAAGAACAAGAGCCTGATGTTTCTGTAAATGTAGACCCCACATTATGTATTGGTTGCTGTAGCTGTGAAACTATTGCGCCAAGCGTTTTTGCAGTAGACAAGAAAATAAAGATGAATCCAAAATCACATGTGCACAACGAAAAAGGTGCAAGTTTTGAAAAAATTATGGATGCCGCTCAGACCTGTCCTACAAAAGCAATTAATGTTGATGAAAAGAAAACGCAAAGACGGATTTATCCGTGGTAGACTAGTCTTTTATCTTGTGTAGTATTTGATCAAACTCTTTGTCAGATAGCTTTGGTCTGTTTCTAAACATGCTATGAACAGCACCTGCACCATCTCCTGCACTTCGCGGAATTATGTGAACATGTACATGTGGGATCTCTTGTCCACTTTCTTTTCCGTTATGGACTGCAATTAACTCTGCATTTGTGAGTGTGTCAACCTTTTCTGTGACTTGTTGTACTAGATTGAACAGGTCAGAGTTTTCATCAGCAGGTATTTGTTGAATTTTTTCGTAATGTTTCTTTGGAATCACCAGTGAATGCCCACTTGCCAATGGAAATGCGTCTAAAAATGCTAGAGAGTTTTCAGATTCTAAAATAATTCTTGCCGGAATTTTTCCATCAGCTATCTTACAAAAAATACAATCCATGTGATTTAATGTAGATTATAGATAATAAATCATCACGGCGCTACAATTGTTGCCCAAGCAAGACCCTCTCCAAACTTTATCTTGACTTTTGTTCCAATCTCAAGATAACAATCCTGAATCTTTTTTGGAATACGATCAGCTGTGTTTGCATAACATACTCCATCTGAGCTTGAAAGAATTTTAACGTCTTCGTATACATCTGATCTAATAAGATTCCAAAACGGAAAAACTAGAGTTGATAGTATCAGTCCTGCACCAGCTAGTGTACCGCCAAAAATAAGACCATGTTTTTTAGAGTCTGACCACTCAGTCACCACATGCCACCTTCAGAGACTCCTTCTTCTGGCTTTTTTTGTGATGGTCTGCTATGAGCTTTATTCATGTGACGCTTTAATCGCTCTGAGTCGTGTAGCTCAAGGCCGCATTCTTTGCATTTTGTTTCGTTTTTTTCTTTTTTGAATAGTCCCAATTTACTTTATAAAATTTTAAATTACATTATAAAACCTGCGAGTGTACAGCTGTCAGCCACTTCTTCCAGCTCCAAATATGCCAAGAATGCTTGCCACCATCATGCCTACAGTATACGAGTCGCCAAATTGCTCAAACGTTGGAATAAAGTGAGCAGTCAAAAGTGCGCCTAATGCGACAAGTGATCCATACTGGGTTATTTTTTTTACAAAGATCATGTCTTTATCAAAGGGAGCCAAAAGCATTCCAAGAATCCAAATTCCAAAAAGCCAGATCATTACCTTCATTGAAATAAATTCCGGTGCAGAAAATGCTGCTGCAAAATACATTGCTGTAATTATAAAGTCAGCCTTTAGCATTCTTGCAAAAATTAAATCAAATGCCTTTATCCTAATTACATAATAGCCAAAAAGCGCACCCATTATTACTACAGCTGCAATACTTGCTCCAACATATGCAACATTATCAATACAGTTAAAGAAAAGACCTACTGGCTCGATGCTACCACAAAATACCTGACTTGAGACTATTGCCATAAGAAATGACTTTACGCTTACACTTGCAATGATTAGAAGGGCTTTATGCTGTAGTTCGATTTTTTGTTCCTTTGTCAAAATTCAACTTCCTTTTTTGAAAACATGCTTGAAATACAAGCTAGAATCTATTAACCTTTAATTTTCTAGCACGAAATTATTGCAGGTCTCAAATTCTAATACATTATAAAGGATATTGAAATCTCGGATCTTGTTGGAAATAAAAAACATAACAGTTCTTGGCTCAGGTATTATGGGACATGGGATAGCCCAAGTATCTGCAATGTCTGGGTATAATGTTGTCTTGCGAGACATTGAGCAAAAATTTTTGGATAAAGCAATGGAGAAAATAAAGTGGAGTCTTGATAAACTAGTCTCTAAAGAAAAAATTTCACAACCTCAAGCAGACCAAATTTATTCTAGAATAAAACCAGTTATTGATCTTAAAGAAGCTGTAAAAGAGTGTCAGCTTGTCATAGAAGCAGTCCCTGAGATAATGGATCTGAAAAGAAAAGTCTATGACGAGCTAGACAAAGTTGCAGGAGAAAATGTAATATTTGCATCAAATACTAGCACACTTCCAATCACCGAGATTGCAAACACAACTAGTAGGCAAAACATGTTCATAGGAATTCATTTTTTTAATCCGCCACAGCTGATGAAACTAGTTGAGGTAATACCTGGAAAACAAACATCACCTGAGATTGTTGAAAAGACAGTAGAGTTTGTACGGTCGGTAAAAAAAGAACCTGTTTTGTGCAAAAAAGATGTTCCAGGCTTTATTGTAAATCGTTTGTTTATTCCGTTTGTCCATGAGGCATGTTATGTTATGGATAGACAAAAAAATCAACTAACAGAGATTGATTCTGCAGTAAAGTTTAAGCTTGGATTTCCAATGGGCATTTTTGAGCTTGCAGACTTTACAGGAATGGATGTTATTCACAAGGCAACAATTGAGATGCATCAAAGAGACAAAAAAGTCATCAACCCACATCCAAAAATCGAACAGCTGTATAATGAGAAAAAGCTAGGACAAAAGTCAGGGGAAGGCTTTTACAAATATTCAGATGACAAATACGAAAGAATTCCACTGTCTGAGGATTTGGCAAAAAAATGCAATCCAATACAACTTGTTGCAAACATACTAAACAATGCTGCGTGGCTTGTAACAAACAAGGCAAGCGACATACAGGAAATAGAAAAAGCTGCCCAGCTTGGCCTTGGTCTTAAAAAGCCACTATTTGAGACCGCAAAAGAGTATGGGATTTCAAATATTGTAAGAGAGCTTGAGGGTCTTGCATCAAAGCATGGCAAGTTTTATGAACCAGACTCTTTACTTGTTTCTATGAAATAGAAAATTTCTATTTTGAAATTTGTTTTAGAATATACTTTACTGCCTCTTTTGGTGTATCAACACCTACAATTTTTACATTTTTTCTATGATCTAGATACTTGTCAATGAAAGCATCAGTTGTGCTTCCCATATTTTTGATAGCTACCATTGGTTTGTAGTGCATATATGCTGCACAAATTTCAGAAAGAGTTCCAGAACCACCACCAATTATTATGACACCGTCTGCAGAAAGTGCTGTAAGAAAGTCTCTTGTTAACCCCATCCCAGTTGGAATTACAATGTCACAATACTTGTTTGCATGAGAAGAATCATCTTGTGGAATTATTCCAACGGTTAATCCTCCTGCGTCATGTGCGCCATGACATGCTGCCTCCATGACTCCCCCAAGGCCTCCAGATATCAGTACTGAATCAGATTTTGCAATTTCTGCTCCTGTCTCATATGCAATTTTTTCATGTTCTGGTGTGCATCCGTTTACACTATGACCAATTACCAAAATTTGTCGTTTTTTTGTCACTTGATTAGATCATAAAACCCATATCAAATATCTTTCCAAATTTAGATCCAACAAAACGTAAAGGATATTAAATCAGAGTGAAAAGAACTGACATGGAAAAACGAACAATGCCGATTTGTTTTACAAAAGAACAATACAAGACAATAGAAGAGTTTGCAAAAAAGCACGGAATGGTAAACGCAAGTCAGGCAATAGAGAAAATCCTAGACGAAAACTAATTACCTCATTCTTTCTGTTTTATCTTTATGATATTCAAGTCAAAACCTGAATTTTGCACCATTTGCAAAAAACAGATAACACACAAGCACAAAGCAAAAAAGGAATGGAACGTCAAGTCTCCTCTTTGTGGTGACTGTTATGTGGATAAAATGAAAGAATCCTATGATGCAAGCCTGCATCAAAATTGTGTCACATGTGGTACAAAACACAAAGTAACTGATCTTTGGGAACCAAGATGGCAGTGGGATATGATAGGCCTTTTGTGCAAAAGCTGTTTTGATAAAAAAGAAGAAGATTTTACAAAAAAGAAAAACTTTTGTTGCATTTGTGGGGCAAAGCTTGGATTTCTAAGGTGTAATCCAAAAGGAAAATGGAACCTTGAGGGCCAGTTGTGTAGAAATTGTTGGGATATACAAAAAGCAAAAAATGGTTAAAGATGAGATTTTTTAAAAAATTTCGATGCGATCAGTGTGAAAAAATATTTTCTCAACAAGAAGAACTAATGCAGCACATTCAAGTTATTCATAACAAGGATCTTCCATATGATTGCAAAGAATGTAACAAAACTTTTCCTAGTATGGAAGATATGCGAACACATCTTCAACGCTTTCACAGCTACAAAAAAGACAGATAATCTAAACTGCTTTTATTGATTTTACTATCGGTGCACGAATTTTTGTAAATACTCTAAAACCACAAATGCATTTTATTTCAGGCAATCTGTTTAGCTCAGTATTGCTAACATTTGTTCCACATCTCAAGCATGAATAGATTACATCAAATTTTGCAGTTTGTGGCTCTTCGGTTTGTAGTTCTTGTGATTCGTTTTCTGATTCGTCTACCATATTTTTTCAGCTACTTTTTTCGATAATTTAAGTCAATGATAACTCGATATAGACATCATCAGGGATTTTCAATCTCATAAGCTGTCTTATTGCCTTATCGTCTGCATTTATGTTAATTATTCTTCGATGCATCTTTAGCTCCCACTTTTCATAGGTTTCAGTGCCATTTCCACAAGGAGATTTTCTTGTAACAACGTTTAATTTTTTTACAGGAAGCGGAGTTGGACCCTTTATCTTTACGCCAGTTTTTTTACCAATTCCCATTATTTCTGAACAAACACCGTCTAATTTTGGCAAGCTTGTACTTGTTAATTTAACACGAGCTGTTTGAGTCATAGAAAAACACTTACGGCTTGTGTTCTTCTGTGATTTCTTTTACAATGCCTGCAGCAATTGTTGCACCCATATCACGCAGTGCAAATCTTCCCAGCTCTGGGAAATCTTTGAATGTTTCAATACATGTTGGTCTGACAGGTCTTATCTTTACAATTGCCGAGTCGCCAACTTTGAGGAATTTTGGATTTTGTTCTTCAACTGCACCAGTTGCTGGATTTATCTTTGCCTCAAACTCTGTTAGTGTTGCTGCAACTTGTGCAGTATGGGCATGCATTACTGGTGTGTATCCTGGTGCAATAGCTGTTGGGTGATGAATTACTATAATTTGTGCTTTGAATTCTTTTGCAACCTTTGGTGGCGAATCTGGTGTGCCAAGGACATCGCCTCGCTTAATATCTTTTTTCTCAACACCTCTCAGGTTAAAACCAATGTTGTCACCTGCTTCAGCAGATGGCATCTGAGTGTGATGAGTCTCAATTGATTTTATTTCTCCAATTACTCCTGATGGCATGATAATTACTTTGTCGTTAGCCTTCATTTTTCCAGTCTCTACACGACCAACAGGTACAGTTCCTACTCCTGTAATAGAATAGACGTCTTGTATAGGAACTCGCAGTGGTTTTCCTACTGGCTTTTCTGGAACTGTAAAGTCATCAAATGCTTGCATCATTGTTTTTCCTTTCCACCAAGACATGTTTGTTGATGGCTTGACAAGATTGTCTCCCTTCCAGCCAGAAATTGGAATTATTGGAACGCTTTCTAGTTTATAGCCTACTGACTTTACTAGTTTTTCTGCCTTGTCTTTTGCAGCTTTGAATGCATCTTCTTTGTAATCTGCTGCATCCATTTTGTTAATTACTACAATCAGTTGGCCTACGCCAAGTGTTTTTAGCAAAAATGCGTGCTCTCTTGCCTGTCCACCTGGTGCAATTGCAGTATCTGTTTCGCCTTCTTTTGCAGATAAGACCAAAACTGCACAGTCTGCTTCAGAAGCACCAGTAATCATGTTTTTGATAAAGTCTCTATGTCCAGGTGCATCAATTAGTGTGAAAAAGTATTTTGGAGTTTCAAATTTTTGAAAAGCAAGATCAATTGTAATACCCCTTTCTCGTTCATCTTTAATGTTGTCCATTACCCATGCATACTTAAATGTGTCACCTTTTCCTGTCTTTTCTGACTCGGCTGCATGTTGGGCGATTGTTCGCTCATCAATTAGGCCCAAGTCCATCAGAAAGTGACCCATAGTTGTTGACTTGCCGTTGTCGATGTGACCCGTTACAATCAAGTTTAGGTGGGGTTTATCTGCCATATCGAACTCCTTATGGTAGGGGTTTTATTACCATTTCGATTATTTTGAAAAATAATCAAGCTTTTTTCAATTTTTTATGATCTAAAAAATTCCAAAAAGTTACATATACATAAATCAAAGAAGTCCTTGGAAAAACCATGAAAATTACTGTTTCTGTTATCAAGGCTGATGTTGGTGGAATTGGTGGCCACACAAGACCAAGTGACGAGTTGTTAAACGCTGTAAAAAAAACTGTCAAAAACGCAGGAAACTTGCTGATTGATTCGTATATTGGTTACTGTGGTGATGATGTTCACATTGTTATGACTCACACAAAAGGAGTAGACAACAAGGAGATACACCAGCTTGCTTGGAATGCATTTTCTGAGGGAACCAAGGTTGCAAAAAATGAGGGGCTATACGGTGCGGGACAGGACCTTCTAAAAGATTCTTTTTCTGGAAATGTAAAAGGTATGGGACCAGGTGTTGCAGAAATGGAGTTTGAGGAAAGGCCAAATGAAGCATTTGCCGTCTTTGCTGCAGACAAGACAGAACCTGGTGCCTTCAATTATCCATTCTATAGACTGTTTGTTGATGCGCTAAGCAATACAGGATTGATCGTAAACAAGTCACTTGCACAAGGCGTCAAGTTCAACATAATGGATGTCGAAAAAGGAGAAATTGCAGAACTTGTTTTATGGCAAGACAAGCCAGTTTTAGAAGCTGCGCTGATGTATCCTGGCCGTTATGTTGTATCTTCGATTTATACAAAAGACAACGAGCCAATAGTTGCATCATCAACAGACAGACTACACAACATAGCTGGAACCTATGTAGGAAAAGATGATCCAATTTGTATCATAAGAACTCAGAAAAAATTTCCAGCCACTGAAGAAGCAGGCAGTGCTTTTAACAACCCACACTATGTGGCAGGCAACACTAGAGGAAGCCACCACATGCCACTAATGCCAGTCAAGCTAAATTCTGCTGCATCAATTGATTATTGCATTCCAATTGTAGAGGCACTCGTCTTTAGCATGCACAGTGGAAAACTAGTTGGACCATTTGATGGATTTTCAACACCAGACTGGGATCACATAAGAGAGATTGCAACAAAAAGAGCGCTTGCGATGCGCAGCCAAGGCTTTATCCATCCAGCAACACTTGTCCCAGCAGAACTAGAATATGCAGAAGGCTATAATGCCATAATCGATGTTCTAAAAAGCAAGATGAAGCCGCTTGACTCAAAAAGTCAGGGAACGAAAAAAGAGTCTTATGAAGATCCCGACTAAGATTATCAGAAAAAATACAGCGTTGTGTTTATTGTAGTCATCAATAAAGTTAAATGAAAACACTTTCCTAGAAATAGTAAGATGCGCGTCTTTGATGCACTATCCAAGGTAAAAGCACTTGTGGCAACAGGTGTAGCTATAGTATCTGTATCTCATTTTATCACAGGCTTGTTTGGCCAGACAATACCAAGTGTCGTTTGGTCATTTTTCAAGGAAGCCACAGGATCACTTATTGTTGCAGCTGTGTTTCTTTTTGCAATCATGTGGTTTTTAAAAGCACGTCCGCAACATAAACCAAAAAAATACACAGTCATAAGCTATGATGTGTTTGGGAAAGAATCAACAATTGATGGCCTGCGAAGTGAATTTAAGAATCATGATGTGGCGTGGAGCTTTATGAAGCAATACAAGTCACTATACCCACTGTACAACTTTGCACTAGTGTCTGACCTCCCACACTCTAATCGAAAAACCATATTCAGGTACATCTAGATAGTATAGTGACTCAAACTTTTATTCAACGAGTCATAAAAAATCCAGAATGAAGTTTTCCATAATCGTAGAAACGTTTGAAAAAATGGAAAATACTACAAAAAGGCTAGAGCTAACCCAGTATCTTGTAGATCTTTTCAAAAATACCCCAAGCGATCTTATCTCAAAGGTTGTTTATCTAATCCAAGGAAAACTACGGCCTGATTTTGATGGAGTTGAGCTTGGCGTTGCAGAAAAGCTTGCAATAAGGGCAATCGCAAAGTCTGCCGGGAGCCCAATAAAAAAGATAGAAGAGGCATATAACAAGGATGGCGACTTGGGACATGCTGCATCAAAGATCTTAGAACAAAAGACACAGACAACCTTTGTTAAAGAACCGATTACAACGGAACGTGTATACGAGACACTATACAAAATCGCAGAACTTGAAGGATCTCGCTCTCAAGACATGAAAATGAAATACATTGCAAGCCTGTTAAACGATGCAAGTCCACTTGAGGCAAGATTTCTTTTAAAAATTTTGCTTGGCACACTACGACTTGGAATTGCTGATAATACTGTAATGGATGCACTTGCAGTAGCATACACAGGCACTAAAGAAAACAGAGAAGTTTTGGAAACTGCGTACAATGTTTCAAGTGATTTGGGAAAAGTTGCAGAAGCCATTGCCACAAAAGGTCTTGAGGGAACAAAAAAGTTTGAAGTTTCTGTCTTTAATCCCATCAGGCCAATGTTAGCTGATCGTGTAAAAAGCGAGCAAGAGGCACTGGAGAAACTTGGAACAGAGTTTGCTGCAGAATACAAACTTGATGGCGAACGTGTGCAGATTCATCTTAGAGGAGAAAAAGTTGTTTTATTTTCAAGAAGATTAGAAAACATAACAAGCTATTATCCTGACATTGTTGAAAAAATTCCACATACACTAAAGGCAAAAGATGCAATACTTGAAGCTGAAGCAGTTGCAATAAATGAAGACACTGGCGAGTTTTTGCCTTTTCAGGAATTAATGCACAGACGACGAAAGTATGGTGTTGAAAAAGCAGTAGAAAAATACCCAATTACAATAAACTTTTTTGACACGCTTTATCTTGATGGCAAAAGCTACCTTGACATGCCATATTCTCAGCGCAGAAAGATACTTGAAGACATTGTAGTACAAGACAACTTTGCAAGACTTGTGCCAATGACAAAAGTAAAAACAGAAAACGAAATCGAAGAGTTTCTTGAAAACTCGATTAATGCAGGTTGTGAAGGACTGATGCTAAAGGTTTTGGATGCGCCATACAGGGCAGGCATGAGGGGAAGTAACTGGCTAAAACTAAAACGCGAATACAGAAACGAGCTTGGTGACAGTCTAGACCTTGTTGTAATCGGTGCATTCTTTGGACGCGGAAGAAGAACTGGTAGATATGGCACGTTACTTCTTGCAACATATAACGACGATGAAGATATTTTTCCAAGCATTTGCAAAGTTGGTACTGGCTTTACTGATGAAAACTTGGATCAGTTTTATCAGTTGCTCTCAGATAAAGTCACACTCAAAAAAAATCCTAGGATAGAAAGCGAAATGGAACCTGATGTGTGGTTTGAGCCAGAGCTTGTAATTGAGATTGTTGCATCAGAGATAACACTTAGCCCGATTCACAAAGCTGCAAAAGACATCGTACGAAAAGGAAGCGGTCTTGCTCTTAGATTTCCCAAGTTTACAGGAAAGATAAGATTTGAAAAAGCAGCTGAAGATGCATCAACGGACCAAGAAGTTATCTCATTGTACAAGGGTCAGAAAAAAATCAAGCAGGAAATAGGTCAGGCTTAGAAAAATCGCGCAAGGATTAATTAATACTGCAAATTTATTAAATTTCTAAATGTATAGCGGGGAACTGGAGGTACAGGCTAAGCGAAAAGCAATTGCAGTTTTACAAGATGAGATTAATCGAATTTTAAATGCAGCACGAAGCCTTGCAACACTTCCAGAACTTATGCTCAAGAAAAACAAATCCGAGATAAAGTCAACACTTGAGCAAATCGAAACAATTGAAGAAGAGGTAGAAAGCCTTAGACGAAAAATTACAAGAGATGTAGCAGATGTTGGCGGCCTGATAATTAACCGAGAAAATCTCTTAAACACTGCATATACTATGGATGAGATTGCAGGCTATATCACAGGTATTGCCTTCAAGCTATCAAACGTCAAGCCTACCACACTAAAGTCAGCAGACTTGGGAAAGGATCTTACTGGACTAATTGAACTTGTGGTTGATGAAGTTTACAAACTAAATGAGATTATACGAAGCCTCAACTCTAATGCGGCAAGCTCAATCGAACTTGCACAAGATACACAAAAAATTGAAAGAGAGATTGATACAAAATACAGACAACTTACAATCAAGGTACTTGATGAGATTTCAAACACAAAGGAACTCTTACTTGTAAAAGATGTAATTGAAGGCGTCGAGGAAATGGCTGACAAATGCCAATCTGTATCAGATTCGTTTATTTTACTAGCACTAAGTCTCTAGCTTGAAAAGCGAATTAATCGAAAATCGGATCATAGTCTGGAACATTAAAGATTCGCAAAAACTTTTCATGGAAGGATATTATGGAAAGCCAATCGGTATTTCAAAACCGAAATTAAATGAGATAAATGTTCCACTAATCTTGGATCTAATTGAAGGACTTTATCTTCTTTCAAAATCAAAGATAAAAATTTACAAGTACAAAAAGACAGTGACAGAAAAAGAGTTGCTAGAAATTTGCAGAAAAGAGCATCACAACTTTGATAAAAAATATACAGTTTATCAAAACTTTAGAGACAAAGGTTACATTGTAAACCCAGGAATCAAGTTTGGTTGCGACTTTGCAGTTTACCAGAAAGGACCAGGAATTGATCATGCTCCATATCTTGTGCAAGTCTATAACAGAAATGAGCCAATCTCATCAACTGACATTGTTTTAGCAGGAAGACTTGCAACAACTGTAAGAAAGCAGTTTATTTTGGCAATACCACATGGAGAAAATGATGTTGATTATCTGGCACTTGACTGGTGGAAGGCCTAAAGACTCTTTATGTGGCCTGCAATTTTATCGTAAATTTCAAACAACTCTTTTGTAATTCCAAACTCATAGCTAGTTTTCCACTTGCCATAAATTCTAACTGCATTTTCTGTTGGCTCAACAAAAATTGTTGCATCTTTTGGCAACTGTTTTGTCATCATTTCTTTTAATGTGGAATCATCATTGAGAATTTTTGCTAGTTTTCCACCATCCCACTTGATATCAGTTACAGTCTTTGAGCCAAAGTGCCCTTTTGTTGCAAGTATGGTTTGTGCCACACAATCAGAAGAGTTTGTCACATCTTTTCTTACTATAAAATGGGCTTGGAATCTATCTTGTGTTCCCCATGGAAGTGGATTTGGGTCTTGCATGTTTCTATCCCTTTTGAATTATCTGCACAAGATCAATGTTTGTGCCCTTTATTTCCAAACAGCCCTTGTTTGTTATCATGCGAGGAGTTTGTGAAAAGCATCTGCCATAGTAATCGCCTTTTTCTACCTCATCCGTTGCTATCTCTTTTGCACGTGATTCTATTCCAATCTCTTTTAGCTTATCAGAAAAAATCTCTGGCATTGTCTTTAACACACTAGTTTCTGGCTCAGAATCATGCATATCGGATGTGTTTTTTGCCCTCAAATAAAGATTAATCGAACTTTAAACAACCAAATAAATAATACAAAACTTGCAGTTTCTTGTCCATGTTAAAGTTCCAAAACAAAGTCGTGCTAGTCACTGGCAGCGGAACAGGAATCGGTCAGGCTATTGCAAAAAAGTTTGCAGAAAATGGCGCAAGCATTATCATACTAGGCAGAAGAAAAGAGCCGCTTGATCAAACAGCAAAGATTCTTGAAGAAATTTTCAATAAAGTGCAAAGCAAGGCATTTGTAAAAATTTTCCCAGGCGTAGATGTAAGCGATGAACAACTCATCACCGAAATGTTTGAGTCTTTGAAAAAATCAAACATCAATTTAGATGTCATAGTAAACAATGCAGGAGTGTCAGGACCTGTAACATGTTTTCCAAACTCACCACTTGATGAATTCAAAAGTACTGTTGCAATACATCTTACCGGTACATTTTGGACATCATCGCAAGCCCTACTGGTCATGAAGACTGGCTCTAAAATAATTACAATTTCAACTTTTTTTGCAGAAGAGCGTCCACTTGAGCAGCGCCCTTACAGATTCCGCAGTCCCTATACTGCATCACAAGGTGCAAAAAATAGACTAGCAGAGGCAATGTCTTGGGAACTAACAGGCAAGGGAATAATCTCTATTGCTACAAACCCAGGCCCTGTTCACTCTGATAGAATTTACAAAACCGTTTATCCAAAGGCTGCATCAGAATTTATGCGAGTAAGTGGATTTGAAGATCTTTTACCACTTGAAGTTGAAAAGGCAAACAAGGAAATCGTTCCATTATTAGGTGAAGAAGAAAGTACAGTAAAAAAAGGAATTGCGCAGGCAGCAGCTAACCTTGCCAAGACAAAAGATGGTGCAGACAGCAAAAAACTTGAAGAAACACTAGCAAAACTTCTTTCAAAAATTCAATCTATTGCAGAAAAGATTCAAAAAAACACATCAAAGATGATTGCAGACGAACAATTTCTGTCACAAGAGCAGGTTGCAGAAACAATTCTTGCATTATGTGATGATAGTCTTGCAAAAATCCTAAATGGCAAAGTCATTCCAGGCGACAGGGTGTTTTATCCAGTAAGACCACACGTTGCCACCACAACACCAGATGTTAAACAGCCAGACTTTAGCTCAAAGGTTTTTGTCTTTACAGTTGATGCAACAGACAAGGCAGATTCTGATAGAGTCGAGTTTATCTCAGAACACATTGTAAAAAATGGCGGAAAGGTAGTTTGCCTTATTTCTAAAGATTCACCAAAAGAGTGTCAAGACTCGATTAAGTCCAAGTTTCACTCGCATGTAATTGATCTGAAAAACCAAGCCGAGGTTGAAAGGTTCCTAAACACAGCAAAAGGAATTGGGATACTAGACATGGTAATACATGTGGCAGGAAAGGTCCCTGACTTTGCAAAAATACTTGAACTTTCAAGATCAGAATGGGACAATCTAGTTGACAAGTTCATAAACACACCTGCTACAGTAATTCAAAAAGCATTTGATATTTTTGTGCCAGGAGGGGCAAAGGACCCGCGCCTCTTTAAGGGAAAGACAGGCGCAGTGGTAGTTATCGGTCCTGATCTACCCGTTGGGGACAAAGTATCTGGTGCAGAAAGGGCAAAAGTCGAGGTATTTCGTGGAGCGCTAAGACCATTTACAACTACGGTAAATCAGGAACTAAGTGATGTGTTGAATTCCAAAGTAAGATCATTTTTGATTTTGCCTGGCACCATAGATGGGAAAAAGCCAGACGACGAAAAGATATGTCAGGCCATAAACTACTTTAGCTCAGATAATGCAGCGTCACTATCTGAAGTAATATTTTGCACCGATGAGGTGCGTTAGGCACGAAAAAGTTTTCTGAATTAAAAAGGAGCCTCCAAGGAATCAATAAAGAGCTTTATTGATGCAGCAATCATAACAATAGATACTAGTATCTTTAGTCTTTTTTCTTTTATATCAACTGAAAGTCGTGCACCTACAAAGCCTCCAGCAAATGCACCAGCCGCCAAAAGTAGTGCCTGAAAAAAATCTGGATGTCCTAGTGCAGAATGTGCTGCAAGTCCTGCAGCAGAGGCAAACAACAAGATAAACTGAGACGTAGGTGCGGCCTCTCTCATTGAGAGTCCTATAGCTATTACCATCAAAGGCACAAATACAATTCCACCACCAATTCCAAACAAACTTGAAATTGTACCTGCAAAAAAACTAGCACCTACCGCAAACAACATTATTTGCTTTGATTGGTTACGCTGCTTTAATTCAATTTTTCTGTTTATGAAAATGTAAATTGCAGATATTATCAAAACAAAACCAAAAAGAATTTTGAATAATGATGGCGTGATTTCTGAGGAAATATATGCACCAAGTATTGTGCCAGGTATTGATAGTAAGCCTAGCTTTAGTCCAATAGAGAATGCAATTCGTTTTTGTCTTGTGTAAGAAATGGTTGATGCCACTGCATTGCTAAATGCTGCAAACAAGCTAGTACTTGCAGCCAAGGTAGGCGAATAGCCAAAAAATGTCAAAACAGGAACAACTATTATTCCACCTCCAAGACCCAAAATAGAGCCTAGCACACCTGCTGCAAAGCCAAGTGGGACAAGCCAAAGTTGTTCAAACATAGGTAGCAAACAATGCCCTATCCTATATTGTGCTTTTTGTCAAGTGATTTTATGATTTTATCTTGTTATGAGAAGCTCCCACAGATAGCCTTCAGTGTTTGTTGTAAGTTCAATCTGCATTGATTTTCCCTCGATGCTGATTTGATTTGATTGGCTATGTGGCTTTACATCACTAGTATGAAACTGACGCAATCCATCAATCATACTAGCTATTGTCTCAAATCCACCAGGTTTTTTTTCCTCCCAACAGTCGCAAACAAGATTTTTTGTTACTGTAGAAAACACAGTCTTTACAGAATCAAGTTGACTCATTACTGGGTCAACCTGCACTAATACTATGACAAGTCGTGGAAAGCTTGGTGAGCCAACCATGTGAATATTTCCAAGGAATGTACCAGTAGAGTCGCGAAGCTCAGTAGATGTACAATATTCTACGATGCTTTGTTTTTCTTTATCTTTGAAAAATGTACAGTATTTTTCAATGTCAATTTTTTCTTGTAGTTTGATAGGTGATGACATTGAAATGCCTTCTGTGGCAAGTGCATCTTTGAGCTTTGTATTTGCATCAGCATAAGTAAAATCAAGTGCATCAGGCATGTTATCCGATAACACCACATCAGTTTGTGTCACCGCGTTTGTTGTCATCAAGACATATGCTATTGCCATAGCTACAGCAGCTGCACCAGCAATTGCACTAAAAAGATAAGACTTTTTCATTTTGCTTAATTTTTTATAATCATACATAAGCCTTTGCAAGAATTTAGATCGAAATTATTTCAATCTTTGAATTTTCATTTATCTTAAACTTGTCAACAAATCCTGCAGTTACCTCCAAGACATATTGAGCTGGCACATCGTTTCCATTTCTAACTGTACATGTTGCAGTCTCTAGCGCAGACTTGCATGGCTGGATGTCTTTTTCAATATGAACGACATTTCCGTTTGAATCAAACCAGATCAAATCAAGTGCAAACTGCATGTTAAGCATCCACATTGAGCGTACTGCGGAATCATCAAAGACAAATAACATTCCTTGATCATATGGAAGCGTTTCTTGAAACATCAGACCGCGAGCTCTTCTTGGATCAGTATCTGCGATTTGCACTTCCAAGACAATGTCATCTACTTTGACTGTACCAATAGGAAACTCGGCAGATTGTAGCTTTGCATCTTTTGGTATTGTTATAATACCTACAATGCCAATTACAAATGCCGCAATTGCAATTGGGATTAGAACCTGTTTTCGTGATGCCACAGATTAATGATGATCTAATCCTTTTAAAAACTAAGATTTGAAAGTGGCTTCCTTAAAGTGCTTAATTGATGTAACCATGTTTTTTGTTTCATGGCCAATATCTGAAACTGTTGCACCGTTGTATACTCGTTCAAGATATTTTCCTGCTAGAATCATCGGTCCGCCAATTGCATGAGATATGAAGGTCGGTTCAGGAAACCAAAATATGATAAATCCAATTTTTGTTATTTTGCGACCAGGATCAGGCGCTTTTACTAGAGCCCTAAGTGACTGTGCAGTTTTTTTATCACCAATTTTTGCCAAATCTGAATACAGACTGGCACGTCTTTTAACAGATTCTGAGAAACGCTTTATCTTTGATGTTTTCTTTGCAAGATGATCATTCATTTTTTGATAAATCTAGCCGTGTATAGTTAAGATTCAATGATCATTAACGGTAACTCCATTGTCAATATTCACTAATCTTTTTTTAGGAACTAGGGAAAAAAAATAAACACTAACTTTTTTGTGAACACAAGGCAAGTGTTAGGACATGGCTTCAAAAAGACGAGCTTTAACATCTTCTGACTATGACAACATCAGAAGACAAATGGAAAGAGCAACGCTCAGATACATGATTAGGCACTAAAAGTAAATCAAAATCACAGCCTGATCATGACATTGTTTTTTAAATAACACCATAATCTAGAACCTACAGTTGAAAAAAAGAGACACCAAGAGGCTAGATTCTATTCGTGCTGCGCATGAATCCATTAGAGAGGGCTCTAGCACAAGAGTGGAAGACTATCTTGAAGTCATATCTGAGCTTGTAGAGCTAAAAGGATATGCCACAACACTTGACATATCACGATATCTCAACGTTAGTGCTCCAAGTGTTACAAAGATGCTTCAAAGACTAGATGATCGAGGTTATCTTGAATACGAAAAATATCACGGAATAAATCTAACACAAAAAGGAAATCAAATTGCCGATACCATTCGCCAAAAGCACGGAATTTTGCTTGAATTTTTTGAAATACTTGGCATAGGCTCTGATACTGCAAACCGAGACGCCGAGGGCCTAGAGCATCACCTAAATCCAAAGACACTCAAGCAGCTGCGAAAATTCATTACATTTTTAAAGTCAAATCCAAGAGTTCTTGAGAATTTTAAAAATATCTAGATCTTAACTTTTTTGGCAGATAGATATAACCAAGTATAATAGCAAATCCTATACTTCCTGCAGCTATTGAATATATGAAAATGTAGCCAAAAGGATTCTGAGTACTGACATTAAATGTATAAGTTATTACGCCACCGTCTTTTGCAACATCATAAAGATCTACTCTAAAAATATGGTTTCCAGATCTTTGAAATACATAATCTGTTTGCCAATGGCCGCTATCATGTGTTTGAGGTGGAATCATATCTACTTCTTCACCATTGAAAAATATACGAATTCCACTGGTAAATCTATCAACCTCATTTAGGTCACGATCTGTAACTCGTAAAAGAATCTGTGATTTCTCTCCGGTAGAAGGGATTTCAGGAAGTGTTGCGATCTGGACTCTATAATCTCCTATTGTAGATTCTGCTGAATTAAACAAAGAATGTGCTGCGGCTTCATAAATTATAGTTGAAAAGAAAATTAAAAAAACCAAAGCGAAGAATAATCTAATTTTTATGGTTCTCATAACACATAACCTAATTTTAGTAATTTATTATAACGTAATTTTTATTCTAAAAATCTACAAAAGCTTTAAATCTAGACCATCAAAACATCCAAACGTGACCTTAATTCAGAAATCAATTGATATCAAGGCACCGGTTAACACCGTTTTTACCTATTTTGCAAGACCAGAACATGTTTCGGATCAAATGAGTGACAAAGGTGTAGGAATGACAGTTATCCCAATGGATATCAAGTCTGGAATGGGAGTTGGAACCACTTTTAGAGTGATAGCTGATTTTGCTGGTAAAAGACTAGAATGGGATTGTGAAACCACCGAATTTGATAAGGAAGAAAAAATCTCAGCAAAGATGATCAAAGGCCCTTTTAAAAAATGGCAGATCACTAATGAATTCAAATCATTAGGAGATAATCTTACTCAAGTAACAATGACAGTTGATTATGAAATGCCATTTGGACCACTAGGCGGAATAATTAACAAAATCAAGTTTGCAAAATCTGCTGAAAAAGGAATGGAAACTGCATTATACAAAGTAAGAGGTTTACTAGAAGGCAATGGCTCCATACCAGTTTACATCACACTTGATGCATACCAGAAACTTTTAGCAGAAAAGAAAAAGATGAACAACGTTCCAGTGTCGACTGTTCTTACAGCTATTCTAGAAAAATACAATCAACTCGAAGCTAAAATTTAAAATTAAATTTCACTTTTTACTCAAGGTTAATAACGACTCTAACATTTGCTAATTTTAGGGTCTATGGCTCAGCCAGGTAGAGCACCGGACTCTTAATCCGGCTGTCGAGGGTTCAAATCCCTCTAGACCCGCTACCTGTGAACATTACTTGTGAGCACATTTACAAGGTATTAGTTTGGTATCAAAAGTGCAATCATGAGGCCCATCAGATTTACTGGTTACAGGAATTTCTTTCATACATTCTTCATGTCTGCCTTTTTTACAAAACCAGCATACTTCCTGCATTGAATCAAAGTCGCAAGATTCCATATGTCTTATTCGCAGTTTTTATTGTAAAAACCTATTCTAAAGATAGGTAAGCCATGAAAGAAATCTTTCGTCTTTGCCCATGACCACGTTCATAAACAACTTTTGCAATTCTCGTGTTTTTGTACCTGGTTTTCCATTTCCTATTGTTATTTGATCAATTTCTGTAACAGATTTTACTTCGGCGGCAGTTCCTGTCATAAATACTTCATCTGCCACATAAAGATCCTCCCTATCAAGATCTTTTTCTATTACATCCTCGCCATTTTCTTCAATTATTTTGATAACGCTATCTCTTGTAATTCCTTCCAAAATACCAGCTGTACGAGGAGGTGTAAATATTTGGTTATTTTTTACTATGAAAATATTTTCTGCGCTTCCTTCTGCTATTTTACCTTGATAATTTAACATAATAGATTCATCATAACCATCCTTTAAAGCCTCAACTCTTGCAAGAGCAGCATTTGCATAGTTTGATGCAGCTTTTGCTTTCATTGGCTGTGAACGTGAGTCTATTCTTATCCAGCTTGAAACTTTACATCTTGCACCAGATATTTTTCCAGCCTTTGATTCTCCGATCTTCCATTCCCAACATGCTATTGCGACATCTATTTTGTTTAATGTTGGTGTAAGTCCCATCGTACCATATCCATAGTAGGCTATGGGCCTGATATAACATTCTTTAAGTGTACTTGCTTTCACTGTTTGGATTATTGCATTTTCAATCTGTTGTTTTGAATAGGGAATAGTCATGGAATACATTTTTGCAGAATTGAAAAATCTTTCTACATGTTTGTCTAATCGAAAAATCGCTGAACCCTTGGGAGTGTTGTAACATCTTATCCCTTCAAACACTGCAGTTGAGTAATGTAATGCATGAGTTAATACATGTACTTTGGCATTTTTGAATGGAATCAATTTTCCATTCATCCATATCTTACCTATCTCTTTCATATGAGGATGAAAAATGCGTTGGTAATTTAAAGAATTATGAAATTTTCGTTACTCCGTTGATTCAATTTCACTACAAATTTTTTAAAATTTAGTAACTTAATTTTACTTTGATAATACATGATAATTTTTTTACAGAACCCAAATAAATCTAAATTGTAATTTATTATGTGATTTTTCATACAAAAATTGTACAGATTCATTCAGTATCAAATCAGACATACAAATTAGATCAATAGACTATATAGATCAAATCTAAATATTAAAAATGTACATAATAATTAGCGCGTGTTTTGGGTAACGCCGGACTGATTCTAGATAAAGGTCCAAGAATAAACCCACTTTGGCACTACAGGTAAGGACCTGTAGAGCCAACGATGTTGATTTTTTAAACTTTTGATTTGTTAATGATTTCTCTTTCTGAATGAACTGCTCTTATGGCGTGTGATATGTTGTTGCCTGTATCTTCAATAACAATAATTATTCTTGATGTTTCTTCCTGTGCATCGATATTCAATATGTTTAGACCAGCTTCGCCAATTTTCGAACTAGTCTTTGATGCAACCTGCTGAACCTTCCACATCTCATCTCCAATCAAGGTAACGACACCTCTATTGTATGCAATAGTGGCAAGAGAGTCAAATCCAAGTATGTATTTCTCATTTCGTTTCACATAATCTGCATCTAGAAATAAGATTCTCGCAAATTCTATTCCATCCTTTGTAAAAGGTGATAACATTACAAATTCACTATAACGTTTATCATTTTCAAGCGACTCTAGTAATCTTTGAGCAGATGCATTTTCAATTCTTAAAATAGCGCAATTCTTTTTACCAGTTACGATTTTTAATGGATGCCCATTTTTCTCATCAGGCCTCCTTTTGATTATTGTAGTTTTTTTAGGATTTTTCATATCAGTAATTATAATTGGCATATCTACGCCGTGTTCTAAAATTTCTTTAATGGCTATGGGATCAAGAATCTTCATACCAAACATTCCGGCAAGCCTTGCTTCATTATAGGAAATCTGTTTAATTTCATCAAGATTCTCAGTTACAATTTTTGGATCTGCAGAAACTACCGAACTATCCTTCTCAAAATCAATGCTAGTTTCATATTTTTTATGAAATAGAATCCCAAGATCGGCAGCCGTTCTATCAGATCCACCTCTTTCATAAGTAGTCATAATTCCATCTTTTGTTTTGCCAATAAAACCTCCAATTGAAATCACATCGTTTTCTTTGAGTAGTTTTTCTAAAGATTTTGCTTTTTCTAATGATTCTGAAACAAGAAAGTTGGTCGATTCTATATTGTGATCAGTTATTATCGGCCAAATATCAAAATCTACAAATGCAGATTTCATTCCCTGACTCTTCATAATGTAATTCATTACTTTTGATATCAAAATTTCACCTGTAAAGGCAAGTGTCTTAGAACGTATTTCATCAACAAACTCTCCTTTCTGTTTTGCAACATACAAAGCAGCTTTTGATTTTTCTAAAAACATGCTTATGGTATTTTGACATTCAAGTTGATAATCATTACCTACCAGTTCGAGTATTTTTTCATAAACTCGTTTAATTTCATCAATGTTTACACTCTGACCTTTTTCAGCATTTTTTCCTAATTCAATTGCAATATCGGTTAATGATCTTTTTTCGCTATTGTGTATGGTTAGTGGCGCAGAAAAAATCGCAATTACTTTGGATGATTTTTTTAATTCATTAATTCGTTGAAGAATAATTGGAATTGATATACCATCTACTCCAATTGCACTTCCTCCAAATTTTGCAATAACTAATCTGTTCAACAAGCAATAAAAAATTACATTCCACTATTAATTATTGGTTTTACCATTACGTTATGTCACGAATCTACGTATTATGCTAGCTGCTTTCATCGCTCCGTCACAATTAAGAGGATCTCGTTTTACAATTAGTTTTTCAGATATCAATGATTCTAATCTGTTTACATCTTCAAAGGAAAATCCTTCTCGTTTTGCATTATCCTCTTGTTCAAAGTGACCTTTTATTGGTATGAAAATTCCAGGTGTTCCATAAGCTTTTGATTCATCAATTGTAGATTTTCCAGCAAGAGAAATCACAAGATCTGCTGCATAAATTACCTCATGTAAGTTTTCCACAAATCCAAAGGTTCGTATGTTTTTTGTAAAATCCTTTTTTAAAGATGGTCCAGTTACAATGACAAGATCCATATCGTTTTTTAATTTAGCAAATGTTTCTAATGTTTTTTGTATTAGAAATTTTCCAGCATCGGTTCCACCAATAGCAACAACTATGGTAGTTTTAGTAAAAGAAAACTTTTTTCTTAATTCATCTCTTGTATGTCTTGTTGCTCTAACAATTGGTCCAACATATTTGATATTTTCTTTATCTTGACCGTTTTCTGGCAAAATTATAACGTCACATTTTTTCATAATCTCCCTCATGGATCTATTCATTCTTTTTTCGATCAATGAACCTAACCCTTTTGTGAATCTAGTTTCTAAAATATCCGTAATCAATACTGTTGGTATCTTTTGTTCTTGGGCTATTGTTAATGATGCAAAATCTTCATCACTAATAACCAACTCTGGTTTTTCATCTTTTATAATATTGGATGAAATAAGTTTGCAATCGTTGTAATAATTGTAATATTTCCACAACCATTTTAAAGGATATTGCAGCAAACCATTCTGGACATTAAATTGTGATGGTACATACACATTCTTAACATCATATCCATATTTTTTGAAAAGTTCAGCTGCTGATGCGCCACTTACAAACAACTTTGAAATATTTTCTAAACGCTGTGCAATTGCAATATCTCTTGTTGCATGCCCAAGACCTATGGGACTAGAAAAGAAAGTAATCGTTGTCACAAAATCTCTTTTGGCAAACTCCATTTTTAGCTTGTTCAAAATTTTTCTCAAAGTTTAAATGGTTTTTAACAAGGTAGCTTGCTGGGCTCATAGTCCAGTGGTTATGACGTCGCCCTTACACGGCGAAGATCCGGGGTTCAAATCCCCGTGGGCCCATTCTTGATTTTGGTAACACATTTAATTTCAAAAAACGGAACACAAAGAAATGATTGAGCTTTCTGCTAATGATAAAATGATCATAGTTCAATATGCAATTGAAAAATATGAAAACGAACAGACGCTTTTAGAAAAACTTAGCACTATTCTTTTAGAAAAAGACATTCAAAGAAGCCTAGATACTCTGATTGGAACTCAGCGTGTAAGAAGAATAGGGATAGATGTTTTACAAAATAACACTAGTCATACCGACGTACCAGAACTTCCTGATAGTCTAAAACCAATAATTGAAAACTTGTAAAATTAGAATCCTCTAAGACCTTTTGGTCTTACAATTTCTGGATGAGTCTTCATCCAAGAAATCTTTTCCAACATTGCACTCTTATCGTAAGGAAAAGTACCGCCGATTGTATAAGCATTTGAACCATGGTTTGCTCTAAAAACAATTTCATCTCTTACATTTATTCCATTTATTAGATCTTCAAGCTCTGCTAATGCTTCATTATCAGAAACTGGTATAAACGGTTCTTTGAACTTTGTAAGAAACTCATCTTTTATACCATTTTCTAAATAAAGTGTTAATGCACCAACATAATGTGGTGTAGTTGCATTAATTATTTCAGCTGTAGACTTTGAGTGTTCTTTTGAATATGTTCTTCCTCCTAGTCCTAATATGACCATACAAGAGAGAATGTAACCTGCATCTTTTGCCTTTTTACAAGCTCTAATTATGGTTTGAGATGTTGCGCCTTTTGTAACTTTTTTTAAAATTATATCCGAACCGCTTTCTATTCCTAAGTAAAGCATTTGTAACCCAGCATCATTCATTTTTTTTAGTTCTGCTGGAGATTTTTTAAGTAAATTCATGGGCATTGCATAACATGACACTCGTTCTAGATTTGGGAAATTCTTGTAAAGATATTCTACAATCTTTATCATATAATCAGTTTGAAGATTAAGTGCATCACCGTCTGCAAGGAAAATCCTTTTTGTATCAGGTAACTGTTTTGACATAATATCAATTTCAGTTTTGACCTCATCCCATGGTCTTTCGACATATTCTTTGCTTCTATACATATCACAAAATGAACACTGGTTGAATGAACATCCAAGTGTTACTTGAAATATTAGCGAGTTTGCTTCAGAAGGAGGTCTGTAAAGTGGATAATCATAGTTTAACGCCATCATTTCTAGCAATTCAAGCGCGTTTGTCTCTTTTTTACTTTTGCGAGAAAAATTACAGTCATATTACTCTAATCTACAATTTTTACTATAAACACCTTTTAGTGAACACAACAAGAAATAACATGTAAAATATGGCTAATGATCCTCATATTAAACGTCTTTTCTGGTTTTTATTTGCTGGCTCTAGAGGTGGATTGAATCGATTAAGAATAGTGCAAACAATTCGAGGAAAACCACTTAATGCAAATCAACTTGCAAAAGATCTTGAACTTGACTATAAAGCAATACAGCATCATGTCAATGTATTGGAAAAAAATAACATTATAACAAAAGTAGGTGAAAAGTACGGCATTACCTACTTTGTCTCCACATTTTTGGAAGTAAATACGGAGAGCTTTGATGAAATTATTGCAAAATTGGATAAAAGTAAATAAGACTTTGAGGAGTGCAGTCATCTAAATGGAATCAACTTCGGCAGTTTTGTCAGGCGTATCAATTGCAAACATGATTGTACTTGGAATACTGATGTACATATTTGGCAAAACGTATTCAAAAACAAAGGCGCAGCTACCGCTAGGTCTGATAGTTGTTGCAGCTATGTTGTTTTTGCATAATGTTATTGGTTCTTATGCATATTTTTCAATGCAACATATTTTTTCGCCAGAAATTTTTCCTTACATGTTAGGAGTAGGTATTGCAGAACTAGCAGGACTACTATTGTTTCTCAAAATAACGATGGATTAAGGCAGAGTTTTATAATCGAACTCGAGTCTCTATCGCATGATCAAAACAGGGCAAGACGTAAAAGACATTTCAATAAAAAAGGAGTCAAATATTGCGGAAATATTTGAGCAAATGTCAAAGTCAGGAGGATTTGAGGCAAGAAATCTCGCTGAAGGGCTAGACATTCTAACAACAATGATAGCTGATAAAAAATGTCTAAAGTTTCTGTCGTTTATTGCAGCTATCATCTCAACAGGTCTTCGTGGTGTAATAAAAGACATGATAAAAAACAAGTTGTTTGATGTTGTTATCACAACTTGTGGCTCACTTGATCATGATATCGCAAGATATTTCTCAAATTACAAGGAAGGCAATTTTGCATTAGATGACAAGCAACTTGCTGATCAACACATCCATAGATTAGGTAATGTGCTTGTCCCAATGCAAAGCTATGGTCCAATTATTGAAGAAAAAATGCAGGCCTTTTTGGAAGAAGAATACAAGGCAGGAAACAAAGAGATGTCGACTGTAGATATTACAAAAATGATAGGCCGTCATATGGGAGAAAACTCATTTTTGTATTGGGCATACAAAAATGAAATCCCAGTTATTGTTCCTGGTATAATGGATGGTGCAGTTGGAAGCCAGATCTGGCTTTTTACACAAAAACATCATGATTTTAAGTTAAATCTTATTGCAGATGCAGATCTTTTGTCCGGTCTTATCTTTAAGGCAAAAAAATCAGGTGCCCTCATGATTGGTGGTGGAGTACCCAAGCATCATACACTTTGGTGGAATCAATATAGAGATGGGTTGGACTATGCAGTATACATAACAACTGCACAAGAATTTGATGGGAGCTCAAGCGGTGCACTAGTAGATGAAGCAATATCGTGGGGAAAGGTAACACAAAATGCAAAACAAACAACAATACATGCAGAGGCAACAACAATTCTTCCTTTTCTGTACTCTGCACTACTTTCTAGATTATCTAAATAATTGGGATAAATCTAGTAATAATGGTGCATCTGACGTTGTTCTATTCCTTCTTGTTCAAAGTGATTGTGTGCTTTGCCTCCATCACGGTGAGCATGAACCGTACCATCAATATGACAGTGAGTATTATCAATTTCATCTTTCATAAAAATATCATCTACATTTAGCAAGGCAATTGCAGTCTCAACAGCTGTTTTGATAACTTGCTCTTTTACAACTAGCGTTTCAACCACATTTTTTGTAAAAATATCAGCTACTTTTCTTTGAGACGAATCTATACCAATCCATTCGTAGCTGCCATTGGTAAACTGTGAATATTTTGTCCTAAGTTCAGTAATAGTATTAATGACATCCATACCTAAATTTCTAGCAAGAGTAAGCGGAATTTCTTCTAATGCCTCAGCAAACTTTTCTATAACAATTTGTTCCTTTCTTTCGATCATGTGAGCTTTTTGTCTTACTTTTTGTGCAATTATTGTTTCTGTAGATCCTCCTCCACCAACTATCTGTGGATCCTCGATGAAGTTTCGTAAAACAAAATACGCATTTTTTATTGTTCGATGAAACTCATCAAGATATTTTTTAGAATTTGCTTTTAACAAAATTGTAACTGCCTTTGGATTATTACATCCATCAACAAATACCATCTTGTCATCTCCCACCGTTTTTTCATAAACTTTTTTTGCATATCCTAACTCATTTTTGGAAATGTTATTAAGATCTTCACAGATCTTTGCACCAGTAGCTTTTTCAAGCCACCACAAATCATTTTCTGTAGCTCGCTTGATAGAAATTATTCCAGATCTTGCAAGACGTTCTTGAGCAAACTGGTTAATTCCTCTTCTAGATATCACAACATCAACATCTGCATCAATTATCTTCTGAACCTTTTCGATGACCGTATCAGATTCTCGTTTTATGAATACACTCATCTGTTCTGGTGATGTTATTATTATCTCATCATCTATCTTAGTACGAATGGGTTCAAGAAACTCGTTTGTTAAAAGAATTTTTGCATCTTTGATCATTTTTGGCATTGCATAGTTATCAATCGTTTTATCGATCACAATCCCATTTATGAGCTGAACATCTGTTGCGTTACCAAGTTTTTCTTCAATTTTTATATCATCAACATCTATCTTGTTATTTTTAAAATCGGTAATAGTGCAAACTGCATCAACCACTAGTTTTGCCACCATCTCTTCATCAATCATATCTGATATCGATTTGCCTTTGAGACATGTTAAAGCAAGCCACATCATCAAATCTCTGTTAGAAATACTTGCTTTTTGAGCAACTGAAGCAAGCACATCAAGCGCAATATCGGAGGCTATTTGATAGCCAGAAGAGATTATTGTGGGTGAAATCTCCATTTTTAGCAGTTCTTCTGCCTTTGTACACAATGCTCCAATTAAAACAGCAACCGAAATGGTTCCATCTCCAACATGATTATCAACGGAATTTGACGCATCTACAACTGCTTTTGCTGCAGGATGCGCATGATCTATTTTTCGTAGGAATGCACCACCGTGCTTTGTTACATAAACATCACCTTGTATATCGATAAACATCTTGTCCATACCACGTGGACCAAGTGAAGTTTTAATCACATCAGTGATCATTCTGCTTGCAAGAAGATTATACTTGCGTGTAGTCTGAACTCCAACCCGTGCTACATCTTTGCCGAGAAGATCAGGATATTTCACTCCCTGTCTATATCTTCAATAATTATTAAAATTTATCATAAGTGATCCGATCAACAAAATCATTTCAAACTCATGATACAATTTTTTCATTTTTACATATTGATTGAGACAAAAATTTTCAATTGGTAAATTACCACAGCATTTTCAATATATTTTTATAATTATCAGCTAAATGATGATCATGACTAAAGTTAGTACACCACAAGATATTGAAAGAGAATCAAAAAGAATTATTCAAGCTCTATACGGTGATGTGTCGGACTTCAAAATCAGTGAAACATTTCCTTTGCCTGAAAAAGGTCCACGAACAGGTTGGGATGTTCAGGTTAGATTTTTGCAAAACAATCTCAAATACACAGTAGATCTAGAATTTCAGGAAAAAACAGGACAAGTAACTAATGCAAGACTACTTGACACAATGAGTCCAATTTAGATTTTCTAATTGATTAAAAACTTTATTTTATGTAGATAGAATTTTTTTTGCTTTATTTATTTTTTCAAGTAGTTCTCTTAGAAAATCATCTGCAAATCGATCAAATGTAGCGGTATCTAACCCATTTTGCTTTTTCCGTTTATTATATTCCTGAATTAACCATTTGAATTCAGAGGCTTTTAACTTAATGACCTGTTCCTGTGCCTTTATCTTTGACTGAAACAGATTCATAATAAAATAGCTAACAAACTGGGCGAAATTATCAATTCCATATTTTTCTGTATACAAATCAAAAAGATTTTTGTAATTTTCATCAAACCATTCTTTCACATCGGATCTGATAGTTAGTGAGTTATATCGCCCTGAAAGATTGACTTTAATGTTATGCATTTCTGGAGTATAATATCCACGTTTGACCTCATTCATTGTAATTATTAATGTACTTGGCAAAAACATACCTGGATAGTACTGATCAGTTATGCGTTGAAGTTCACTTATAATTGAAGGTTTGAGTCCTATCGTTGAATAACCTTGGCTTGGCATAATCTCTTAGTTTAAGACTCGCTTTAAAATTTTTACAAATTATTTTTTCTTTTTACCTTTTTTCTTTAAATCTTTGAAAATTAAAACACATAACCATAAGCATGCTATTCCAATTGTGCCCCATCCAGCTCCAACATAGAACGCATTTGTGCCACCTTCTAACTGCGTTAAACCTAATCCTAACAAGATTATAATAACAGCTGCCGCTTCTTGCTTTGCCATCGCAGAGAAGGTATTTCACAAACTAATAAAAATTTAAAATTCGTAAACCAAGAAATCTTTTGGAAATTTATACAAATTCTTTCGTATATGGCATTACTTTTTCAATGAACATTACATGATTTAGATTAATTTCTAAAATGAAAATAACATTATTGTAAAACATGAATTAAAACCCACAATGGTTAATTCAACTAATTAATTACGTATTTTACATATTATCCTTTATTGTTAAAAACGTACTTTACTTTAATTATTTAATTCTTAAATAGCCACACTCGCCCTATAGTTAGGGCATGGTTATTAGTGCTAAATATCCTCTAAAAATTTCGGGAGTTAGTGTAATTCCATTACTGGTTATATTCTTAGGAATTTTGCATCCAGTCCAAATCTTTGCGCAAGAAGCAACCGTGGATGAAGAGTTTGGCTTTACGTTAGAAGATTTACTCGGATCACTTGGAATGCTAGCAGATGTAATAGGGGAAGGTCTTGTAGCAATAACTCTTGGTTGGGCTGTCAAGCCAGCCGGAATAGGTTTTCTTGTTGGAATGGTCCTTCTTATTGCATTTAGAACAATCGCACCAGTTTCGTTTGAAGTTGAAAGTCTTACCGTAGTTTCTCGAATAGCAAAAAGAAAATGGCATGTCATGATCTATGCAGTAATTCTAGCTGGCATAGTTGGTACCATAATGGGAGCATTGGGATTCATCAGTGCTATAGTTGATTTCATTGGTCCTGCAATACAATATGGAATGATGACAGGTGTTGGCATCATACTTGCTATAGTTGCTGTGGATTTGATAAAAGAAAACAGAGTGATAGGAATTGTTTCTGCAGGGGTTGCCTTTATAGTATTTTTTGCTACAATTGATGATCCTTCAGCAATAATCTATGCTTTGGCAGCAAGTGTTGCAGTTAGTGTAGGTGTTGCAAGATTTGTCAAGTTTGAGCCAATCCTTCCAGATCCAGAACGAGAAAAGATTTCCACAATTCTTCCCTTTAGAAACCTTGGAGCACTTTTTAGGAAATACCAAACAACTGAAGAGTCTACTACTGGCAGCGGAACAAAAACCAAAGTAATAAAATTACTTACACGCAACGACAAGATTCTTCTGGTAAGAGCGGCCTTGGCTTTAATTGCATTAAGACTTGGAACTGGTATAGCATACCCTGCAATAGACGCAGACATTGCTGGAATAGACACCGTTACTGGTTCTGGTCACAATATTTTTGATGTCACTAGCATAATTGCTGGTGTATCTGGAGCTACTAGTGCATTTTTTGGCGGATCCCCACTAGAACCTATAATTTCTGGTACTGCAGCATCGCCAAATCCAGTTCTTTCAGCTGCTTTAATGATGGGCATAGCAGGTGTGATTCTTTTACTTGGTTTGATTGGAAGAGCAGCAAGATACATTCCAGTTCAAGCAGTGACTGGATTCTTATTATTACTTGGTGCTTTGATAATATTTCCAGAAAATGCTCCACTTGCAATGGAGGAGGATCCAATAGTAGGTGGTGTTACAGCTACCGTAACAGCTGCTACCATGGACCCGTTTGTTGGAATGATTGCAGGATTAATTACTAAAGGATTAATGATTGCATTTGGTTTGGGATAATTTTTTTATTACAATAATCTGAATGTAGGTGAAAGCAATGGAAGAGCAAGAAGTAAAAAAAATCTTGGGTGAACGTCCTGTTTTGTTAGTAATTGATGTACAACATGACTTTATTGATGCAGACGGGGCAGTCCCTTGTCCTGCAACTTCGACTGCCAGTGTCTCTGAAATGGTATTAAATGTTAGAAAATTAGTTGATGCAGCACAAGCAGCAAAAATTCCTACAATATTCACAAAAGAGATTCACAGGGTAGATATGAGAGATATGGGTAGAGAGCTTGACGGTGATGAACCGCAACATTGTTTAGAGGGAACTAAAGGTCCCATTATTTTAGACGAAGTTCTACCAGGTGAAAAACTAGGTCAACATCAGTATCTAGTTCCAAAGAGACGCTATAGTGCATTTGTAAATACTGACATAATGACATTGTTAAACGGTTTCAAAGCAGACACATTAATTTTAACAGGAGCCGCAACAAATGTTTGTGTTCATTATACTGGAGCCGACGCACATCAATACGACTTTAAAATTAGGGTTGTAGAAGAAGCTACAGCTGGGACAAACGCAGAGTTGCATGAATCTGCTCTCAAGTCTTTGAACTATTTACAACATGGAGCTAGGATAAGCATCAATCTAGTTTTAGAAGCAATGAAAAATTTTCGATTTCCACATTAAACTAGAATAATGAGAAAGACAACAGACGAAACCATTAATGCATAACCAGAGTCCGATTTCGTAATCCTATACAAGCTTACGGAATTACGTTCATACTATCTTGGAAGAGCTTAATTCAGTCTAAACAAATAATGATCGTGGAAAAATCAATAGAAATTTTCACTTTGGTATTGTCATTATTTGTTTTCGTTATGATAATGCCACAAATTGTAGATGCGCATCAAAGTGGTTGTCATAGATGGCATAGTTGTCCATCAGATTCCGGAAGTTATACTTGCGGAGATCTTGGATATTGTTCAAGTTGTCCTGATAATCAATATTGTAAGGCTAATCAACCAAGATCATCGTATCCGGTAAAATTGCCAAATCTTACAAGCTCATCAAAAGAATAATGGTATCTTCTTTTTGTTGTAGAAGTTCTTATTGCGTCATCAAAATTTCTAAAGGATTCACAGTTTGTATCGAATTTCTTTACGCGTATTGCCAATGGCTTTTGTTTCTGATGTAAAGTATAAAGTTATACTTTGTCATCGTAAAGCCAGCACATCACATATCCAGAATCTGTTTTGAGTTTTGGTGGCTCTTTTTTGCATTTTTCCATAGCAAGCGGACACCTTTCTATGAATCTGCATCCGGACTGGGGCTCTGCAAGATTTGGCGGAATGCCTTTGATGAATTTTGGCTTTTTATTCTCACGCAGAGTTGGAATTGACTCTAAAAGACCCTGTGTGTAAGGATGCTTTGGGTTTTTGAAAATATCGCTAGATTTGCCAAGCTCTACTATTTGTCCTGCATACATTATGCCTATTTTTTCTGCAATTTCGGATATTATCGCAAGATCATGTGATATTAGCATAATTGACATGCCTGATTTTTTTAGTTTTTTTAATAAATTGATTATTTGTGCCTGGACAAGTACATCAAGTGCAGTTGTTGGTTCGTCTGCTATTACAAATTTTGGTTTTAGAAGTAGCGCCATCGCAATAACAATGCGCTGCTTCATCCCACCACTTAGCTCATGTGGATATTTTTTTAAAACAGACTCATCAAGGCTGACAGATCCCACTGCATCAGATATTATTTTATCAAAATCACCCTTGTAGTTGTATTGCCTTAGGATCTCAACAAACTGTTCCTTTATTGTAAAAACAGGGTCAAGTGAGTTCATCGCTCCCTGAAATACCATTGCGATCTTTTTCCAGCGATAGTTTTTGTCAAACTCTGACTCGGATAGATCAAGAATTGATTTTCCTTCAAACAGTATACTGCCTGATTCGATTTTGCCTCCTGGAATCATTCTAATCATTGAAAGTCCAAGCGTTGTCTTGCCACATGCGCTCTCACCTGCGATCCCAACAGACTCGGCATTCTCAAGAAAAAAACTAACACTATCTAGTGCATGAACCGATCCCTTTGATGTGTTGTATTTTGCTGACAGATTTTCTACTTTGATAAATGACAACGATACTCTTTGATCCTACTAGTAGATTTTATTTTTGCAAGAAGGGATATATGCAACTTTATTGAAGTCAAAATTCGATTTACTTTGCAAGCGCCAATTTGTAGTTTTGATGCAAAAAATGCAGTTCTTTGTCCAAAATGGGAGTCAAAGCTAGAGTCAGGTGCAATTACATCAGCTGATGTAGATGCTGCGATCAAGCTTGCACAGCTTGGAAAAAAAAATAAAAAAATTGACAAATTCAGCCTAGCTTCCTGCAAGGTAATTGGTGGAAATTACCTGCTTTACCTCAAAGATGATGATATTATGGTAATCAGGCAAAGCAGGACACTTTATCGGCTAATTCAAAACCAGTTTCCAGGAAAAGTATGGCTAGTTGAGACAAAGGCAACAGACAAGCGCTTTATCGAGGACCTGTTTTTCCCAACTAGAGTCTTGTCAATAAACGAGGTTTGGGCAAACCATGGAAATCAAAAGATAAAGGCAGTAATTGCTGGAAAATGGACGCCAAAATTTCCAATAAATCTTGAAAAGGCAATAGAAATAGTAAAGAATCTAAGAAAACAGGAACTTGTAGTTGAGTTTGAAAAAGCGAGACAGTGATTTTCTGCAGTTTAAAACACATGACATAGAGGATCTCACACCTGGCATGGTTGGCCAAGAGATAGCATGTTGTGGCTGGATTGAAGACATGCGCAAGCTTGGCAAAATGACTTTTTTGACAATTCGCGATGTTACAGGAATTGCACAGGTAATAGTAAAAGACGAAGCACAAAAATATCTTGAGGAACTACCAAGACAAAGTGTCATTAGAATAAAGGGTAAAGTTCAGGAAACAAAGGCAAAGGATTTTTCTTTTGAGATAAATGCACAAAGCATTGAGCTTTTAGCAAAGGCAGTACATCCTTTGCCAATTGATCCAATCGGAAGACTGGAAAGCAACATAGACAATAGATTAAATGCACGTGCACTTGATTTACGGAACCAAAAGACTGCTGCAATTTTTAAGATTCGCCATCATGTACTTGCATCAATTAGAAAAACACTGGATGAGAAAAAATTCATCGAAATTACGACTCCAAAAATAATTGGTAGTGCAAGCGAAGGTGGTGCAAATTTATTTTCGCTTGACTATTTTGGCAAGCCAGCATATCTTGCGCAGAGCCCACAACTCTACAAAGAACAGATGACAATCGGACTGGAACGTGTTTTTGAGATTTCAACATTTTATCGCGCAGAAAAGTCCCATACAGTAAGACACCTAAGCGAGTTTACAAGTGTCGATATTGAAGCTGCATTTATGGACTATACAGACGTGATGAATGTTTTAGAATCTTTGATAGTTAATGTTTACAAAGATGCTGCAAATAATTGCAAAAAAGAACAAGAAGAGCTTGAAATAGAAATCAAGATACCAGCCGCACCTTTTGAGCGCATCACGTATTCACAAGCACTAGAGTTGCTTCAAAAACATGACATAAAGCTGAATTTTGGCGATGACTTACAAGATGCACATCTTAGAGTTTTAGGAAAAGAGAGACCTGGTTTTTACTTTATAGTTGACTGGCCACTAAAGCTAAAGCCATTTTACATTCATGAAAAAGACGATAACTCTACACTTTCAAAATCATTTGATTTGCAATATGGGTACTTGGAGTTGTCATCTGGGGGCACAAGGCTACACAACCCTGAGAAGATAAAATCAAGGCTAAAAGAGCAAGGCCTTGACCCATCAAAGTTTTCTGATCACCTTCGCGCATTTGAGTGGGGGATGCCGCCTCATGCAGGATGGGGCCTTGGCCTTGACAGGCTAATGAGTGTCATAACCAAAATTGACAATATTCGCGAAGTTGTCTTGTATCCACGTGACTCTGAAAGACTGGCACCATAAAAGGTAAATCATAATCTTTCCTAAAACATAAAATGCAAAGCTGTGAGTTTTGCGGTTCAAAGTTTGGTGATTACAAGTGCTACTTTTGTGAGAAAGCATGTTGCACCTCATGCATGGTAGATGACAAGTCAAGATGCAAAAAGTGTTTTTTTGATAGAAAAAAGCTTGGAATATTTCGAGTCATAAAGAAAAACAAGATTCTTTTAGGTTTTATTGCATTTGTCTGGTTTTATGCAGTGTACCCTGGCCCATTTATCCCAGGACTTGATCCAACATTTTACTGGGTAACATTGATTGCAGCTATATTGTTTATGATCCCAGCAGGATTCATGCTGTTTTTTTGGTCGCGCAATCCACCAGCTTCTGATATCAAGCGAAAATAATTACGCTAGTTTTCTTAGAATCTCTGCAGTAAATTCTTGTGTTGTCTTGTTTCCACCAATGTCTTTAGTTTTAGAACCAGTTTTTACAACATCATAAACTGCAGACTCTAGTTTTTTTGCAATCTCAAAACACTTTTTGTCATTGTTTTTTGCGCCAAGCCAGTCAAGCATCATCTTAATCGATAAAACAAAAGACGATGGATTTGCAATGTGTTTTCCTGCAATATCAAACGCTGCACCATGAACTGGCTCAAAGAGGGCAAAGTTATCGCCAATGTTTGCAGCAGGTGCCATGCCAAGGCCACCCACTACCTGGGCTGCCTCATCTGATAAGATATCTCCAAACAAGTTTGTTGTTACTATAACATCAAACTCTTCAGGCTGCCTGATTAGATTCATTGCACATGCATCAACATACATTTGCTCAAATTTGATATCAGGATGGCTTTTTGCAACCTCGCTGCATGCTTTGGCAAATATTCCATCAGTTTTTCGCATTACATTTGACTTGTGAACACATGTTACCTTCTTTTTGTGGTTTCTTTGCTTTGCTAGTGAAAATGCATACTTTGCAATTCGCCTTGATGCGGCATCTGAGATTACCCTCATTGCAACTGCAGCATTATCAATTTCAAACTCGGTTCCTGTGTAAAGGTCCTCTGTGTTTTCCCGTGCAATTACAAGGTCAATGTTTTCTTTTAGTGCCGGCATGTTAGGATATGATTTTGCAGGCCTAATGTTTGCATAAAGATCAAGCATTCTTCGCAATACCACAATAACATCTGCTGCACTCTCCCCTACAGGTGCTTTAAGACATGCATCGGACTTTTTTACAGATTCCAGTGTCTCATCAGGTAATGCCTTGCCTAATCTTTTTAGTGCAAAATCGCCAGCAAGTAATGTCTCTACTGATAATTTTAGTCCAAGCTTGTCATTAATTGCCTCAAGAACAGAAACCGCAGACTCTGATAGCTCAGGACCAATGCCGTCACCTGTTATTAGTGAAATGTGGTACATCTTACATTCCAAGGATAGTTAATTTGTTTAAAGATTAACTTCCTACCTTGCTTTCCTTTAGTGATTTCTTTAGCATTACTCGATTTATCCCATCAATCATTGCCTGAACACTTGTTGTTACAATGTCTTCGCCAATTGACTTTGATGAAACCTTGTTGCCATATGCGTCTTCAAGCTTTATTGTTACCTCACATAATGCATCAGAGCCGCCAGAGATAGAATCTAGTCTGTACTCTTTTACTCTGACTTCGGATATTTTGCCTGTTATCTTTTGGATTGCATTAAGCGATGCGTCAACAGGTCCGACTCCATAGTCTGTTGCAAAATAGTCTTTTCCGTCTATGTTTATTTTTACAAATGCGTAAGGCATTGTACCAATTCCTGTAGAGACAGAAAATCCGGTTAGCTGGACTATTCTCTTTATTCCACGCTCTCCCATTACTTCGCTTGCAATTGAAAGCAACTCTACATCAGTAACGTGTTTTCCTTGATCACCTATTGCCTTGACTTTGTCAAGTATCTGGTGTGTTTGTTGTTCGTTTGGCTTTACTCCATAGTCTTCAAGCATTGCAAGCATTCCATGAACTCCTGCATGCTTGCCTACCTGAAGCCACCTTGTTCTGCCAACAAGCTCAGGACTGATAGGCTCGTAAGTTAATGGGTTGTTCAAGATTCCATGAGTGTGGATTCCTGACTCGTGGCCAAATGCATTTTCGCCAACTATTGCCTTGTTTGGCTGGACTGTAATTCCTGCAAGATTTGAGACAAATCTTGATGTCTCATAAAGTAGTTTTGTGTTGATGTTTGTCTCCCATTTTTTATCAAACTGTAAGCACTGTAGCGCCATGACTAGTTCTTCAAGTGATGCATTTCCTGCACGCTCACCTAATCCGTTTATTGTAACATGGGCGCACTCTGCCCCTGCTTGTAATCCTGAAATTGAGTTTGCAACTGCTAATCCAAAGTCATTATGACAGTGTACACTGACTGGAAGCTTTGTTACCTGGACTGTATCCTTTGTAATTTCAGCAAAATACTGCGGAGTAGAATACCCAACTGTATCTGGAATGTTTACTCTGTCTGCTTTTGCTTTTGCTACTGCTGCATAGACTTTTTTTAGAAATTCTCGGTCAGTTCTTGTTGCATCCTCTGCAGAAAACTCGACCTGAAGTCCGTGTGACTTTGCATACTCGACAGACTCTATTGCTTTTTCTAATGCTTGCTCTCTAGTTAGTTTTAGCTTGTACTGTAAATGAATGTCAGATGTTGCAATAAAGGTGTGCACATATTTTAGATCAGAGTCAATTATAGCATCGATGTCTTTTTTGCTTGTTCGCGCAAGACCGCAAATCTCTGCATTCAAGTTTGCATGTGCAATTAGCTTTACTGCCTGTCTTTCACCGTCAGATATTATAGGAAAGCCAGCTTCGATTGCATCAACACCTAGCGCGTCAAGTTTTTTTGCAATTAGTAGTTTTTGCTCAGGTGCTAGTGCTACACCTGGGGTCTGCTCTCCATCTCTTAGTGTTGTATCAAATATTCTAACCTTCATGCTCCAGTCCTCTGTAATGCAGCTATTCCTGTCCTTGCAATTTCTAGTATTCCAAATGGCCTTATCAATTCCTCAAATGCAGATATCTGGTCAGGTGTTGCGGTAAGTTCCACCATAATTGATTCTTTTTTTGCATCATGAACCTTTGCGCCATATGCGTTTGCAAGCTTGTTTATCTCCATGCTATCTGCTGCTTTGCTGACTCTAATCTTAAACAAGACAAGCTCCCTGTATACTGTTTTGTGCTCATCAAGACGTTTTACCTCTATAGTATCAATCATCTTGTCTAGTTGCTTTACTATTTGCTGTATTTGCTTTTCATCGCCATATGTTGTGATAGTCATGCGTGAAAACTCGGGGTTTTCTGTTATCCCTACTGAGATGCTATCTATGTTGAAGTTTCGTGATCTAAACATGTTTGTGACCTTAAAGAGCACACCTGGCTTGTTTTCAACAAGAATTGACAATATTGCCCACATTACTATCACTATGATGGTAGTATCATGTCCTTTAGTGGCGTTCCAGGGGCCACAAACGGCAAGACGTCTTCTTCTGGGTCTATTGGAATATCAATTACGGTAGCAACATCGCTTTTGAGTCCAGCCTTTATCGCTGCACCAAGCTCATCAAGTGACTGGGCCCTTATTCCCTGTGCACCATAGGACTCTGCAAGTTTTACATAGTCTGGGCAATTTTTCTGGTCAACTCCAATCATTCTTCTGTCATAGAATGTTCGCTGCCACTGCGCTACCATGCCAAGAGAATAGTTGTTTACTAAAAACACAATCACAGGGAGGTTTTCAAGTACTGATGTTGCAAGCGAGTTTTCTGTCATGTTAAAGCTTCCATCACCTGCAATGTCCACTACAGCAAGATCAGGTCTTGCAGTCTTTGCGCCAATTGCAGCAGGAAAGCCCCAGCCCATTGTCCCAAGACCAGTTGAGCTAAAAAACGTTCCAGGATGAATTACATCAAAGAATAGTGATGCCCACATCTGGTGCTGTCCTACTTCAGTTGTAACTATTGCCTCTTTTGGCAAGACTTCGCGTAGCTTGCGCAAAATTCTTGCAGCACTTAGCTCACCTGGATGAATTTTTAGATTTTGTCGCCAATAATCTCTAACTTCGTTTACATGTTTTAACCATACATTATCATCTGATTTTTTTAGCGCTCTTTTCATAAGCGTCTTTATCATAATTCTAAGCGATGCCTTGACATCACCTACTATTGCAACATGAGTTGTCTGGTTTTTTCCAATCTCGGCAGGATCCACATCCATGTGGATTATTTTCAAGTTCTTTTCAAACTCTTCAAAGGTTCCAACTGACCTGTCAGAGAATCTTGTTCCGATAGCAATAACACAGTCAGCTTCTACCATTAGCTTGTTTGCCTCTGCATGTCCGTGCATTCCAATTGGTCCAAGCGAAAGTGCGTGATTTTCTGGAAATGCGCCTTTTCCTTTGAATGTTGTGACAACTGGGATCATTAGCATCTCTGCTAGCGACTGGAGCTCAGAAAATGCAGTAGAAATTATTACGCCGCCGCCTGCCAAAATAATTGGCCTTTGTGCAGACAAGACCATGTCAATTGCACGCTCTGTTTCTGCTACATCAGGGTCAGTCCATGGGTGATATCCACGTATTCTTACCTCGTCTGGAAAGCTCATAGCTGCCTCGTTTTGCTGCACATCTTTTGGAATGTCAATTAGTACAGCACCTGGCCTTCCAGTTTCTGCAATGTAAAATCCTTTTTTTACAACTTCTGGTATTTCCTTTGCCTCACGTGGCTGGAACGCATATTTTACAACGGGATTTGATATTCCAATTATATCGCTTTCTTGAAATGCATCACGGCCAATCATTTTTACAGGAACTTGGCCTGTCACTGCAATCATTGGTGCAGAATCAGCTTGCGCTGTTGCAAGACCTGTTATGATATTTGTTGCCCCAGGACCTGATGTTGCAAAACATACACCTGCCTTTCTGCTAACTCGTCCAAAGCCATCTGCCATGTGGGCAGCTGACTGTTCATGTCTTACAAGGATATGACGTATGTTGCTTTTGTAAAGCTCATCATACATTGGCAGGTTTGCACCACCAGGTAATCCAAAGACTTCCTTTACGCCTTCTTTTTCCAAGGCCTTCATTAACGCTTTAGCGCCAGACATATTTTCCATATTTTTTTTCACCATTCACACATTCTATTGAGTTTGATTATGAAAACTAGACTAACTAGTTTACAGTAGCAGGTCAACTAGCGATAGGATACCTAGAGTGCTAGTTGAGTTTTGTTTAGCCATATTCAGCCATCTTATGCGGTCGTGTTTAATTTATAAATATTGCTAGATTTGACAGAGTCACTTTGTCAGATAGAGAAGAGATAATCAAAGTTATTGAAACATTTTTTGATGCAGGAAAAACAAAGGACTTGTCAAAGCTAAAAGAGATTCAGCTAAATGACTCTAACTTTTCAAGCTTTAGCGATGTTCCACCATATGATCTAAAAGACTTTGCAACAACTGTAATGCTTGAAGAGCTGCGTTTTGTTAGCATATCAGACTATGATTATAAAATTACAAACCCAAAGATTAGCGTCTTTGGTGATACTGCAGTTGCAGCATTTGAGCTCAATCAGAAAGGAATGCTAGTTGATAACAAGGCATTCACAGGCGAGCACATCTCAATTAATGGAAGGGCAACCTTTGTTCTGCTAAAAAGACCTATGTGGAAGATTGTCCACATCCATCTATCAAAGACAAAAGGTTAGCTTATTTTGTATGGATTTTTGGCTCGATTAGTTTTTTTTCTTTTGTAGGTTTTTCACTGCACAGTTTTTTGAATAGATCATATGCTTTTTCAACATTAGAGTTTCCATGAACTATTGAACGAACTGCCCGAATCATTGGAACTGGATACTTTGATTGCCAAATGTTTCGTCCCATGTCAACTCCTGCAGCGCCAGATTTTATTGCATTGTATGTTAGATCTAGTGCCTTTTTCTCCTCAAGCTTTGGCCCTCCTGCAATTATTACAGGCACTGGACATGTGTTTACTACTTTTTCAAAGTCCTCGCAATAGTATGTCTTGACTAGATGTGCACCAAACTCTGCTGCAATCCTGCATGATAATGAGAGATATCGTGCATCACGCTTTTCAAGCTCTTTTCCAACAGCTGTCACTGCAAGAACTGGCATTCCAAACTCTTCTGCCTCGTTTACTAGATTTCCCAAATTGACCAAGCTGTTGTGCTCATATTTTGCGCCAACAAAAATCGACATTGCAAGCGCACTTGCATTTAGTTTGATTGCCTCTTTTACACTTGTTGTGATCTTTTCATTTGATAGGTCTTCTCCAATTATGCTGCTTCCACCAGAGACTCTTAGTACTACAGGTACTGGGAAATTTGCATCAACTGATGTTCGTAAAACGCCTCTTGTAAGCATGAGCGAGTCACAGTATCTTAGCAAGGGCCTGATTGTTTTTCGTGGAACTTCAAGGCTTTCTGTTGGGCCTAGGAAATAGCCGTGATCAACTGCAAGCATCACACCTCGTCCATTAACTGGCGTGATTATTCTTGCTAGTCTGTTTTTTAGTCCCCAGTCCATGTTTGCTTCTTTGTGAATTGAAAATTTTTACCTTTCTTAAGCCTTTCTCAGTTTGTGATAATTATTTTCATTGCCTTTTCGCCACTGTGCGCATGATCAAAGGCTTTTTGCGAATCAAAAATTGAATATCTATGTGTGATTAATTTTCCAACTGGAACTTTGCCAGAGTCTATTAGCTTGAGTGATTCTTTGGTATCAATGTCTGATGCTGCATAGCTTGTGACAAGTGTAATTTCTTTAGAGTATATTGTACTCATGTCAAGCTCAAGTGTTGCGCCTTTTGATGGAACACCAAACAATACAATCCATCCTCCTTTTCTTACACATTCTACTGAATCTAGCAATGCCTGAAGGTTTCCTGTTGCAATTATTGCAACATCAACTCCTCTTCCTTCCGTTTGGTCAAGAATCTTTTTCTTTGCATCTTCATTTGACTTGAATGTCTTTGTTGCACCAAACTTTTGTGCAAAATCCAACCTAAAGTCATTTACATCAAAACAAAATATTTTGCCAGCTTCGTTTGCTCTTGCTAGCATAACATGCATCATGCCTGTTGCACCAACACCAAATATTGCAACAGAGTCTTCTTTTTGAAATGGAAACTTTTTCCATGCCCTAACACAACATGCAAGTGGTTCTATCATTGCAGCTTCTTCAAATGAGATCGAGTCAGGTATCTTTAGAACACCGCCATGTTCTACATTCCATTCAGGAACAACAAATTGCTCTGCTAACCCACATGGCGATAGGTTTGTTTCATAGTATTTTTCGCACATTGTTTCATTTCCATGCAAGCAATAGTGACAAGTGTAACATGGAACGTGGTGATGCACAAAAACCCTGTAACCTTTTTTTAGATCAGTTACATTTTCTCCAACTTCAGAAATAATACCTGATGGCTCGTGTCCAAGCTTCATTGAGGGTTGGCTGTATTTTCCAAAGACTTTTTCAACATCAGAGCCGCAAATTCCACAAGCATGCATTTGTACTAGGATATCGCCTTTGCCAAGTTTTGGTTTTTCAATATCTTCTACAGCTACCTTTGATTCACCTTTAACAAATGCAGCCTTCATATCAGATTCAGTTTTTTCAAGTAAATTAAAGAGTTTTTAGACACCAAGTATCTTCTTTAGCATCACTCTATAGTCTACTTCGCTTTTTTCGCTTCCTGGCGAAGGCAATGAGAATACCAATGGAGTAGATTTTGCTGTTCTCAGGCTGGTCAATTTGTCAGTAATTGGGTTTGACATGTCATCGCTTACAAGAATCAGTCCTACACCGGGGTCTGCGGTAAGCTGTTTTATCTCATCGTATGCTTTTTCTGGTGAGTCAACTACTTTGCCTTGAACTCCTGCAAGTTGAAAGCTTGTAACAAAGACTCTGCTTCCAACAGTTACAATTTTCACAAGATGCGTTTTTGATATGGGCATTTAATTCTTTTTGGAAAAATCCAAACCTTGATTTAGTTTGAATTTTACACTAGAATGATGGAGCAAATTGACAAGCAAAAAGACGTGTATCTTTTTGTACATGGAAGATTTGACCTGATGCAAAAATCAACTGATGCACTAGTCGCAAACGGATTCTCAAAGGAGAAAATAATTTCTGCACTACCAAACAAGGTAGGAAATGTAGGGGATTACATGGCAATGCTTTGGATGCCCCCAAACCCTGATCACATAAGAATACAGAAAATCACCAAAGTTGTAGAAGTACCAGCTGAGGGAATGATTGGTTTGTGGAAAGGCGTATCAAAAGAAGATCTATTTACAGTAAAGTTGTAAGCTAAAAATCCATTGTGAGGCTTGCAATAAAATCAACAAACTCGTCATCTGAGAATTTTATAATCTCTGCCTTGTTTTCTTTTTGTGCAAGTCTTACAGACTTGAGATGATAACAGTCTCCTTTCCCTTCCATTTTGCCAAAGTAATAGCTTGCACATGAGCAATACTCAAGCTCAGGATCAAGCCAGTATTCTTTTTCCTTTCCAACTACAGTCCAGATTTTTCTTTGGCTTGGCTCAAAGACATGCAGCTTTACACGATTCTCAGATAGTACAGAATCGATTTTTTTCTCACTCACAAGGGTTTAATTTAAAATCACTGGTATATTTTTGATGGTTCAAGCAAGGATAGTTCCATCACATCCTGCACTGATTTTAGAAGGAAAGAATCGTTCTTTGGTAGTAACTGATCTTCACATTGGATTTGAGGCTAACTTGGCTGCAAATGACATCTTTGTTGGCAAAAACACTACAGTAAATGAGACAATTTTGGAGCTTGAGAAAATAATTGATGAAACACATGCAGATTCTCTGATACTTTTAGGTGATGTAAAGTCAAGCATAAAGTCGATTTCAAAAAACGAGTGGGACGAGATTCCTTTGTTTTTTAATAAATTGAAAGAAAAATGCGATGTTACACTAGTTCCTGGGAATCATGATGCAAACATTGCAAGATTAGTTCCTGATGGGATTAGTATGATTAGCTTAGCTGGTTTGGTTGTAGAAAATATGCTATTGACACATGGACATACAATGCCAACTGAGAATTTTTCACATGTTGATAAGATAATCATGGGACATGTGCATCCAGTATTTTTTGATGCGGACTCTGTTCTTAATGGAAATAGAGTATGGGTTACAATAAAGACGCAAAAAGAAAAGATATTTCCTTCCGCATCAGGTGAGATCGAGATCCTAGTGGTTCCATCATTTAACAAGTACTTTTATGCGACATACAAAAAGCAGTACAAAAGATCAATCTCACCAATAATAGAAAAGGCAAAAGATGTGTCATCTGCTAAAATCCTTACACTTGATGGGACAATAATTGGCGATGAATCAATACTAAAGCAGGTACTTTAGCTGATTGTATTGTATGGTTCAAGCGGCTCTTTTGTTGTCTCGTTTTTCTGAAGCCATTCTAGTGTCTTGACAAAAGAATCTGCAAGCTCTGGTGTTGTAAGAACAGGGATTCCAAGCTCAACTGCCTTGCGCCTTATCTGATACTCATCATAAAGCATTCCAACATATTTTTCAAGAGTCGATGTACTTGGTATATTTATTATAAAATTGATTTTTCGCTCATACAATAAATCAGCGATGTTTGGTTTTCGCTGCGGCTCACTTATTTTATGAACAATCTCAACATCGCCAATTTTTTCAGAGAAAAATTCTGCAGTGTGCTCTGTTGCAAGGATTTTAAAGCCAAGATTTTTCAGGGTTGCAACAGTTTGCAATAGCTTTTCTTTGTTTTCTGCACCACCAATTGTAATTAGCGCGGTTCCTTTTGTTGGCAGATTAAAGCCAACTGAAATCAGTCCCTTTGATAGCGCATCATAAAAGCTGACTCCAAAGCATGCAGCCTCGCCAGTTGATTGCATTTCAACTCCTAGCACCATGTCTGCGCCTTCAAGCTGCATAAATGAAAACTGTGGCACTTTGATTCCATAGGTATGGATTTTTTTCCACATATCGTGTGGCAGTTTTGGTAACTCTTTTCCTAAAATTGCACGAGATGCAAGACTAATCAGATTAACTTTGACTAGCTTTGAGACAAAAGGCATGGAGCGAGATGCCCTAATGTTTAGCTCAATTACATACACATGGCCTTCGTTTATCAAAAACTGCAAATTAAATGGGCCCTTTATGTGAAATGTCTTTGCAATTTTGTCTGTATAGTCTGTTATTGTTTCAATTATCTTGTTGTTTAATCTCCATGGAGGGATGCACATCATTGCATCACCAGAGTGAACACCTGCAGATTCAATGTGTTCTACTATGGCACCAATTATGACATGTTTTCCATCACAGATTCCATCAACATCGACTTCAAGTGAATTTAGCATAAACTTTGAAATCACAACTGGATGATCAGGTGATACTATAGTTGCCTCACTAACATACTGCTTTAGCTCCTCTTGTGACCAGACTACCTTCATTGCAGCACCACTTAGAACATAAGATGGCCTTACAATAACTGGATACCCAACTTCTTGTGCAAAGTTTTTTGCCTCTGCAATTTTTGAAAACTCCTGCCATGGGGGCTGTTTTATGTGAAGCTCATCTAGTATGCTGCTAAACTTGGAGCGGTTTTCTGCCCTGTCTACGTCTTCTGCACTTGTCCCAAGTAGATGAATTCCGCTTTTTGCAAGTTTTGGTGTTAGGTTGTTTGCAGTCTGGCCGCCAACAGATGTAACTATACCCTTTGTTTTTTCAAACTCTGTAATGTCTAAGATTCTCTCATGAGTTAGCTCCTCAAAGTAAAGCCTCTGACAGATATCATAGTCAGTTGATACTGTTTCTGGATTACAGTTTACAACGGCTACATTTTTTTCGCCATTTTCCTGCAAGCCCCAGACCAAGTTTACTGTTCCCCAGTCAAACTCAACACTGCTTCCTATCCTGTATGGCCCTGCGCCAAGTACCATAACTCCTCGCTCTTTTTGTGATACCTCCAAGTCGTTTTTGTTGCCGCCATATGTCAGGTAAAGATAGTTTGTCTTTGCTGGCCACTCTGCTGCAAGTGTATCAATTTGCTTTACAACTGGAATTATTCCAAGCTCTTTTCTTGCTTTCCTAATTTCTGATTCTTCTTTACTTTTTGCACGTGCAATTTGCCTGTCAGAGAACCCAAATTTCTTTGCACGCCTTAGTAGTGAGGCGTCAAGATCTTTTTCTTTAAGATCTTTTTCTATCTCAACAATGTTTTTTATTTTTTCAATAAACCAAGGATCAATAGCTGACAGCTTGTAGATTTTCTCAACACTCATTCCTTTTCGTAGTGCTGCTGCTACATAGTACAGTATTAGATCATCAGGCTTTGAAAGGTGCTCTTCAATTTCTTCTTCGTCATATGTTTTTCCATTGAGTCGGTTAAGGACAAGGCCATCGTTCCCCCCCTCTAGCATCCTAATTGACTTTTGAAGTGATTCTTCAAAGCATCGACCAACTGCCATTACCTCACCTACAGATTTCATTGTAGGACCAAGCTTGCGATTTGCAAGCTCAAACTTGCCAAAATCCCACCTAGGATGCTTGCAGACAATATAGTCAAGTGATGGCTCAAAGCATGCAGTTGTGGATTTTGTAATTCGGTTTACAAGATCTGGCAGAGTATAGCCAAGGCCAATTTTTGCAGACATGTATGCAAGTGGATATCCTGTGGCTTTAGATGCAAGTGCAGATGAGCGAGAAAGTCTTGGATTGATTTCAATTGCAGCATACTTATCAGAATCTGTATCTAGTGCAAACTGTATATTGCATTCGCCAACTATCCCAACATGTTTTGTTGCTTTTAGTGCGGCAGAACGCAAGATATGATATTCGCGGTTGTCAATTGTCTGAGATGGTGCAACTACGATGTTATCGCCAGTATGAACCTTCATTGAAAGAACATTTTCCATATTGCATACTATGACATTGTTTCCAGAATAGTCCTGCATTACTTCATACTCTATTTGCTTCCAGCTTCCAACATATTCTTCAATTAGGATCTGGCCTACCATGCTTGCAGATAGTCCACGTCCTGCAATCTCGTGTAGCTCAATTTCATTATATGCAACACCTCCACCTTTTCCGCCAAGCGTGTAAGCTACCCTGATGATTACAGGATAGCCAATCTCTTTTGCAACCGCCTTTGCTTCCTCAAATGAGCGAACGGTCTTGCTTTTTAGAACTGGAACGCCACACTCTATCATAGAGTCCTTGAAAAGCTGCCTGTCTTCGGTTGCCTTTATTCCAGATATTTGTGTGCCAAGTACCTTGACTCCATATTTTTTTAATATTCCAAGCTCGTCTAGCTTTACTCCACAATTTAGTGCAGTCTGGCCCCCAAATCCAAGCATCAGACCGTCTGGCCTTTCTTTTTCAATTATTGATTCAACATACTGTGGGTTTACTGGAAGCAAGTATACCTTGTCTGCAAACCTTGTGTCTGTCTGAATTGTTGCAATGTTTGGGTTGACAAGGATACTTTTCAGTCCATCTTCGCGAATTGCCTTGAGGCATTGGCTACCGGAGTAGTCGAATTGACGGTCGTTTTAGCGACTCTCGCCAGCTTCTCCGATTTTTATTGCCCCACTTCCAAGAACTAGAATCTTTTTTAGCGATTCAGCTTTTGGCAGCTCGTCCCTCCTCCATTAGATGTTTCAGCTCTTCAAAAACAAACTCACAATCATAAGGGCCAGGTGATGCTTCTGGATGAAACTGGACTGCAATGATTTTTTTCTTTTTGTGTTTTATTCCTTCAACAGTTTTATCATCAGCATTTGTAAACCATAGTTTGAAATTAGATTTTTTAAGTGATTTTGGGTCAATGCAATAGCCGTGGTTCTGGCTTGTGACGTAGACCTGCTTGTTTTCTAGGTTAATGCAAGGCTTGTTTTGCCCACGGTGGCCATACTTTAGCTTGTAAGTTTTGGCGTTTCCTGCAAGGCCTAGTATTTGTGCACCAAGACAAATCCCAAGTGTTGGGACATTTTTTGAGATTAGTGACTTTGCTGTCTTGATTGTCTCTTTGCATTTTTTTGGATCACCAGGACCGTTGCTAATTACAACACCTTTTGGGTTATAGGACAAAATTTTTTCAATCGTAGTATTCCATGGAACCTTGATTGCCTTGTATCCAATTTTTCTAACATTTCGAATAATTGCGTTTTTTACGCCAGTGTCAATTACCACAACAGTTTGAGGATCGTTTCCAAAAACTTGATCATTTTTTGTTGATACTGTATTCATAAATTCTTCAGAGTTGTATTTTGGTGCCTTTACAAGCTCACGCTTGACTTGTGCCTCATCTATCGGACTATCAGATACTACCAAGGCTGCCATCATGACACCAGATGTTCGAAGCTTTTTTGTTAATTCTCTAGTGTCAATTCCTGAAATGCCTGGGATTTTTTCATTATACAGCCACTCATCAAGTGTCAGTGCAAGATTCCAATGGCTTGCAATGTTTGATAATTCATGTACTACCAGTCCGCGTATCTGGATTTTGTCTGACTCAAAGTGCTTTGATATGCCATCACTGTCTTTTTGCGCAAGATCCGGCACGCCATAGTTTCCAACAAGTGGATATGTGAGTGTGAGAATTTGGCCGCTATAGGATGGGTCTGTCAGGGTTTCATTGTACCCAACCATTCCAGTGTTAAAGACTAGTTCGCCAAAAACGGTCTTTGAATAACCAAAGCCATTTCCTTCAAAAACGGTGCCATCACCAAGAATCAGCTTTCCAAACTTGTTTACGTGTTTGGCTTTCTTTGTGGTTATTGTGACCCTCGACAAGTGAATTTGTTTGCAGATTTAAGTATTACTTTTAGTATGGTGTTAAATTATAACATGACACAAAAACACGATCTAGAACAAATAATTCAAGAGTCGTTTAAAAAATTAAAGAATGATTTTTACCAAACGTACAAGATCGAAAAAAGGGAAGAAGATACATGGCCTCCAACTCTTGAATTAAGAGATATAATTGAATCTCTTCCGCCTAATTTACAAATAATTGAGTTATTGGGGCCACAAGATCATTAAGTTTTAAGAAATAGCAAAGGATACATTTTGAAATATAATTTTGATGAACCTAATTCAGATAAAATTGAGTTTTGTGGATCTGTGCACTACACACAACCAGAAAAACTAGTTTCAATACTAGTTGATAAATTTCATTTTAATGAAAAAACAATGCAAAAATATGCGATTGAAATCTGTAAGAATTTTCAAATAAGAGGCATGTGGGAGCCAAATGAAAGTTGGTATCTTCATTTTATTCCTGACGATATTGTAAAAAACCCTCAGACATTACGTAATTCATTACGTTTACTTTTTCTTTCATTTCCTAGAGATACTCCACTTTCTGGCAAGTTTAGAAGACCTTTTCACGAATATTACTCAGAACATTTTGATCACAAACCTGACAGAATTGGTTTCAAACTATCATTAAATAAAATACAAGAGATTATTGGAGAGATTAAATTAACACCCTTAGTTCCTGAAGAAGTAAAAAGAGTCTTTAACCGTGCAAAGCAGCTTTTTATTTTTGGTTTTTTCAGATACGAGTTTTTTGCAATTTCACAGCATTATGCATACATTGCACTAGAATCGGCAATAAAGACAAGATACATGAAATCGTTAGGAGCCAAAGCGATATTATCCATAAAAAGTGATCATGGATTTAGTAAAGAAATTACTGTAACAACATATCGAGCAATCTGTGGTTTCTGCCTACGTGAGAAATTAGATCTTGGCAGATTATCGATAAATGGTAAACCTTTTCCTTATTCTTTAAAAAAATTGTTAGACTGGTTAGAAGAAAATCAGCTAATTAGAAAATGGGAAAGGAGTAGTTATAATGCGGAATTGATGTTAAGATATCATCACTTACACCAGGAACATCCAACCCCATATGTGCCAGAGACAGATATTTTAAAAAGAATCGCAGAGCAAATAAATTATCTTTTTAGTACCTTAACAAAAAATGAGATGAAAATAGTCACTCGTGTTTTAAACAAAGCGTAATTTGAAATGTTGTGTCAACTAAGGTTTTGATATAGAGTGTTTAAACAACTTACAGTGCCTTAAACTCGGCACTCCACTTGTAATAAGCGCGGATCATTTCAGGTGAAACGCTTGGCTTTCTTCGCTCCATTATTTCCCTAAAATCAATCATTGTTAGCTCTCTTGGCTGTGGTTTTGCTTCGCCTGTAACTGGTTCTTTGTAGTTTGCCGAGGTAAATAGCTCATTTACAACTCTCATTTGTGCTGATTGGCAGACGTCTTTGATATCGCTTGCGCTATAGCCATCAAATAATCTTGCAAGCTCCAAGGTTTTGAGTTTGGCATCTTTTCGCAGTGGCGAAGTATAAAGCTCAAAAAGATTTTGTCTTGCCTCAATGGTTGGCAGTGAAACATAGATTCTTTTTTGGAATCTTCGCAAAAATGGCCAGTCAAGACTCCATGGCTTGTTTGTTGCACCAATTACGTATAGCTTGAGATCCTTTCCTTTTCCGTTAACTCCGTCCATTTCTGACAAAAATTGATTCTTGGTTCTAATCTCGCCGCCAACTTCGCTGTTTCTTACGCCAAGAAGCGAGTCAACCTCATCAATAAACAGTATTACAGGCAGTCCTTCCTTTTCTGCGTGGTCTCGTGCCATCTTGAATAGTTTTGAAACATTTTTTTCAGCTTCGCCAAGCCATTTGCTCATCATTGATGCTGCATCTACAACTATGAAGTATCCTGCAATCTCACTTGCTGTTGCAGCTGCAAGTAGGGTCTTACCACATCCTGGCGGTCCGTAAAGTAATAGTCCTCTTGGCCAGCCAAGTGGAAAAAGATCTGGTCTTTTGCTTGGATATACAATTGATTCACGCAAAGCGTTTTTTGCATCATCAAGCCCCACTACCTCTTCCCAGCTAACATCAGGCTTTTCTTTCATGACAAGGTCTTCAAAGTCACGATTGTCTTTTGCAGTGCTTCGTTCTTCAGCAGAAGCGTTTGGATCAACTGCAGGTTCCAAGTCGTTGCCGCGAAGCTCTTGTAGTGCCTTTATTCTATTTTGATAAGAACGCATCCGTTCTGAATATACTGAATTTAGCTTGCTTGCTGGGTAAAGATGCAGTAGTTGCATAAGGGCATCTATTGCTTTTTGATAGTTTGCAATTGCCATGCCTCTGGCACCCTGAGAATCACATTTTATTGCCTCAGATGCATATCTGCTTGCAGTATTCTCTAGTTGTTGTGGTGCCATACTCATATCTAAATTACCTACAGGTGCAGCTTTAGATTTGTGTAGGTATCCCTAAAGGTAAACTGGTGTAGTAGATCTTGTTAAATTATTTGTACTATCTGGCTTGACAGATTTTGAAAAATCATCAGATTTGGCATATTCTTCAGATATCAAGTTCTCAGAAACATTGCTTTGAAGATATTTTATTCGCTTAATAGAGTCCTCAGCAGAAATTACAAGCTCGCTTAGATTGTCATTTAGTGTATCCATTGAGCCAACTGAGCTATTTATTATATCAACAAATTCCTTTATCAGAGAAAAGACCTCTTTTTTGTGTTCATACTTGTACAAAATATAGTCTGCAATGTGAAGAATTTGGTTAAAGTCCTGCAGCTCTTCGACTGAAAGTTGATTTATTTTCTTTTTGTCAGAATCTAGCTCGGAAAGCCTTTTTTCAACAAGTGCAGATATTTTTTGAATCTTTTTTCTGCTTTTTTGTATATTTATAGTGGGTTTTATTGATACCATTTAGATTAAGCGAGTTCTGGTTTCGCAAAATCTAGATTAGGATACTGCTTGTTTATTTTAGAGTCTACGATCAACTTTGCTTCATCTAGGATTGTTTGTGACTCTTTATTTGATTGGCCAAAGTCAAATTTGGCCTCCGTTATGGTTGCAGAATCTATTACTATGCTTCCAAGTACTGATGAAAGCTCGCAAAAATCTTGGTAATATTCTGGAAAATGCCTATAGAGTATTGCACTTGTTATTCTGATAACATATGTCGTAGAGGCCAGATTTGTTGTAATCTCGCTTATGCTCTTTATTGTGCAAATTCTGCGTTCGATTTGTTTTAATGATTCTATTGCAAGGCAAACTTGGCCTTCTAGATCTACAAGTTTTATAAAATCAGCGTCGTCTATTTTCCCATAAAGTGCAAGGTTTTGGCTTCCAATGGCGGTCCTTTTTTTATCAAGCTGCATTAGAATGATTTCAAGTAATTCAACAGAGTAGACAAGTCTAGGCATTAGCGTGTTTTTATGCGAATAGTTCGAGTTTTCTTTTTCAGTTGCTGCCATGTCCATCATGTAAAAATCTTGAGAAATTTACTATATCAGGACGTTGTCACAAATTTCCAGTTAACCACAGTTACATATATGGTCGGATACAGCTCAGAAAAATTTCCATTATTGGTACAAGGAATTTAGCTTATCATCTTACCTAACTATGAGTGATCGTTTGATATGGTTAAGGAGAATGGCCTAACTGTAAGTCTTGAAGAATTTGGGCTAAGCAAGTATGAGGCAAAGGCCTATGTTACTTTGGTCTCACGTGGCACAATCTCTGCAAGTGAGGTTGCATATTACTCAAATCTCCCCAGAACCAAAATTTATCCGACTTTGTTAAAACTTGAGAAAAAAAGATTGGTAATTATTTCTAAAAGCAAGCCAATAATGTGTACTGCAATTGCACCAGAAGATGCCTTTGATGATATTATTCAAGAACATATAGACAAGGTAAACCAGATGAACACACTTGTTACAAAGCTAAAGCGTGCAAGTGAGGAAAGCAAAAAGACAAGAGGTGCAGAAGAAAAAAGGTATTTTCATCTTGGTTCAAACAATGTACTAAACCAGCTCAAAATAATGATAGAGGGAACAAAGTCATCAATTCAAGCTACTGTGGATAGCTGGGGGTTAAACTTGCTTGCAGAGTGCAAAGAACAGATTCTCCTTGTCTTGAGAAGAAATGTGGATGTAAAAATTATTGTCGAGCCAACACAAATTGGTTCTGAATCATTTTACGCAATACCAAATGGTGTAAAAATCAGAGTAATTGATACTGTACAGAACAGCTTTATTTTTGATCAAACCGAGGTGCTGCTAATTGATGTGGATAATGGAAAAGGTGCAGTGTTTTCTGCAACAGATGTGCTAGGTACAAGTCAAGCCAAAGTATTTTCGCAAATGTGGGAAAATGCCCTAAAGACAGACGGTCTGTACGATATGACAAAGTCTGATGCCCAAGCAGTATATCGCATAATCCAGCTTGTAAATGAAAATGGGCTTGGCTTTATTCTAAATTCTGCTCTAGATTCAAAAAATATCAGTGTTGATTTTCTAAAGCTGTTAGAAAAAGACGGAATTAATCTAAAATCAAAGTCATTTGAGGATGTAATTGGTATAATCGACTCTGCATTACAGATAACATGTTCAGGTCATCTAAGCTGTGATTCTGCCAAAAACAACATAACTGTAGAATCAAAGCTAAATGGTGGCCATTCGCTTCCATGGACAAGCATACTTGATCAGTATTTGCAAAGTTGCGGATACAATACAAAGCTAATTTATCAGAATCATTCCCAAAAGGGAGATAAAGTTTTCATCAAAATCCATCCAAACAAAAACTAAAAACACGACACACTCCATCGTATTTTTGATGATTGAAGAGAGGCTAAAGTCGCTAAACATAGTTCTGCCCAGCCCTCCAAAGCCTGCAGGCTCTTATGTGCCTGTAACAATATCTGGCAAAATAGCCTATGTGTCAGGCCAGATCCCAATAGCAGATGGGAAAATAACCCATAAGGGAAAAGTTCCAGTACAACAGCCAGTAGAAGAGGCGCAAAAGGCAGCAAGATTATGCATCATTAACGCACTTGCCCAGCTAAAGTCAGAGATTGGAAGTCTTGATAAAATTTCAAGGATCCTCAAAGTATCTGGCTTTGTAAATTCAGCACCAGACTTTGTTGATCAGCCAAAGGTAATCAATGGTGCATCGGATCTTCTCTTTGAGATTTTTGGCGAGAAAGGAAAACATTCTAGAGTTGCAATAGGTGCTGCAAGCTTGCCGCTTGACTCTACTGTTGAAATCGATATGACAGTTCAGCTTAGCTAAGCTTTGCGTTAAACGCTTTTAGAAATTTTGTCATCTTGTCTTTTGGAATGACTGCACCACATGCCTTGTCATGTCCTCCACCAGAGCCGCCAAGCGATGTCGCAAGCGGGTTTACTATTTTGCCAAGATGTAGTTTGCATGATTTTGAACCACGTATTGATACTGCGTATATTCCCTGCTCTGTGCGTTCCTTGTATGCAACACCAACATCTTTGCCAGACAAGCCAAGTACAAAGTTTACAGCGCCACTTGCACCAGAGTCCAATACTTCCATGTATGCAAGGTTTTTCATTTTCTTCATTGATTTTTTTACTTGCAATATAATTGAGGCAAGTTTTGCAACCTGAAGCTGGGCAAACTCAAATGTGTTTGGGATTTCATGTGGATATTTTGATTCAGATAATTCCTCGACAAGATAAAGAAGATAGTCAGAGTCTTTTTGATGTCCTGTTATGTTAAATGTCAATACGGTTGCGCTAATTAACGCAAATTGTCTGTCAAATATTTGCAAAAGTTTTGCACCCTTTGGTCTGTCTTCCATATAATCAGTTATTGCAGCACATGCCGCTACAAACTGTGCATGATCACTTAGTTTTGATTTGAATGCATCATAAACCTGAACTGTGGTGCATTCGTTAATGTCATGAATTACTTTGACTTTGAGCTTTTCAAGTTTTTTGATGATTTTATTATCCATATCATGATGATCAATGTATGTTATTGCGATTTTGTTTTTCCTAAGGTTTGTCAGTATTTCGACAAATTCGTCCTGATTTTTTTGGCTAAGGCCTACATCGCAGATAAAAAGTGTCTTTAGTTTTTCATTGTCTTTTATTTTTGCAAGGGCATCCATCATGCCAGGATAGTCAACAAGTACGGTATCGCCGCCAAATGCCTGCCTAATCAGTGCAGCTGCACTTATTCCGTCAGCATCTTCTTTGTGGGAAACGCAAAGGAGTCTATCTCTTTTTGTTTTTTGTGCGCTAGTTTCAGTCATTTGCAAAAAATCGAATTTGCCCTCATTTAAATTAAGAAAAGCTAGTAGTGGTTTTTATTATCAAAAGTTTTTGTTTTTGTAACAACCTTTTCCTCAGGAGTTTTTTTCAACGCACATGCGTACTCGTCATAAAATGAACGCCCGCTTAGTTGAGTAGACCTATCTATTTCTTGCAGTTTTAGTAGCGACTCACCTGAGGCATGAAGTATTTCTTCATCTACATGCTTGACGTACTTGCGTTCTGCTTCTGACATTGATTTTAGATTAAAAATTTCGATTTATGGGCCGGCTTTGATAGATTAGACAATTTGCTAAATTTAGTGTCTCTCCATTAGAAAGGATAATTAGTAATTTTCTTTCCAACTAAATCATTGGATACAAAAAATATCGGCCTCAGAGATATCGAGGTTGCAGACACTAGAATATCTGATATAGACGGCGAAAGGGGCAAGCTCATCTATCGTGGCTATGATATTCTAGATCTTACACAAAATTCGAATTTTGAGGAAACCTCATATCTTCTTCTTCATGACAAGCTTCCTTCAAAGTCAGAATTAGATGATTTTAAGGCAAGGCTTGCAGATGCACGCTTGATTCCAACACACATGCAAGAAAACATGGGAAACTGGAGAAAGGATGCAGATCCCATGGATGCGCTTCAGGCCTTTGTTGCAGCACTTGGAGGCTATTATGACGAAGAGTTTTCAAGCAAGAACGCAAGCTATGATAGAGCCATCAATCTTATCGCAAAGGTTCCAACAATTGTAGTAAGCTGGGAAAGGATCAGAAATAACAAAAAAATCATAAACCCAGATCCTAAACTAAGCCACGCAGCAAACTTTCTTTACATGCTAACTGGCGAAAAGCCTGACCCTGAAGTAGAGAAAGTTTTAGATGTCTGCCTTATTTTGCATGCAGATCACAGCTTTAATGCATCAACCTTTGCTGCACGACAGGTCGCATCAACGCGAGCTCATATGTTCTCTGCTGCAAGTGCTGCCATTGGTGCACTAAGTGGCGAGCTACATGGGGGAGCAAACTATGAGGTAATGAAGATGTTACTTGAGATTCAAACTATAGACAACGTAGAACCATGGATTATAGAACAAATGGAAAAAGGGGACAGGATTATGGGAATGGGTCATGCAGTATACAAGACGTTTGATCCGCGAGCTTTGGTGCTAAAAGAGCTTTCAAAAAAGTTGGCCAAGAAAACAGGCCAACCGTGGTATGACATTACAGAAAAAGTAGAGCATGTGACTATTCGCGAGATGAAAAAACGAAAAGAAATCGATATTTACCCAAATGTTGACCTGTACAGTGCATCAGTGTACTATATGATGGGAATACCAATGGACCTTAACACGCCACTTTTTGCAGTGTCTAGATGTGCCGGATGGGCAGCTCATATAATCGAAGAAAAATTTGCAGAAGCTGCTCCAAAGCCTGTATTGTATAGACCAAAGGCATCTTATGTTGGAAAATATTGCGGACCAGAAGGCTGCAAGTATACTCCGCTTGACTTAAGACCTGAACCACAGGTAAGTTAATTTCTTGAATTAAGCCACTGTTTTGCTTTAGAGTTTACGTCGTGTTTGTAAAGAACTTCAAAGACCATGTCATAAAATGAGACTCCTTTTTGCCGTGCCTGCTCATCAAGCCACTTTATTCCATCTGCAAGTTCTGGATCATATTGTGCAAACTCGACTAGATCATCGACCATCTTCGTAAAGAAGGAGTGTGATTCAAGCATTGCAATGGCATTTCCAAGTATGCTATTCAGACGTAAATTCAAATTATATAGACAAATGACGCCTTTTTGGTTGACATATGAAGCATGTTTTTTATTGTGATGGAAATCAAAAAAAGATTGCATGGGTAATACAAACAGATGGTAATGCAGTAGAACAACAGCGAGACCATGCAGACATTTACCTAGACAAGGTAACAGATGAACAATCAAGATTCATTGCACTACATGTTGGAGTTTTTTGGGGAATTGGAAAATTTATCATAAAAAATAATGACACCATACGCATCATGCTTGATTCTAAATCAATGTTTGAGCATCTTAATGGCGATAAAGAAAGTGATGATTCTTTTATACAAAATAGAGCATATTTTATCAGTCAGATTGTAGAGCAGAGAAAGCTAAATGTAGAATGTCATTTAATTGACACAAAAGATAATTTGGCACACAGATTACTTGATTAAAGTTTCTTGTTTTGTAATTACCACTTTGTGATTTAATTTACCAAAATATTGATAAATATCTAGAGAGGATAATGTATAGATCGCATAGAAGGATGTTGAAAATAGGATGGAAGAATACGGCGAAATGTATTTCCACGAAGAAAAAGTCAAACGAATGAAAAAAAGAGACCGAAGAAAACGGGATTAATTTTTTGAAATGATATCCATTTGGAATTAATCTCGATATTTTTTAATCTAGTTTAGAATCAAGCCTATGTCCATTAGGTTGGTATGCGTATAACCTGTTTTAACCAGTCCGCCGTATTTTTTAAAAAAAGAGTTTGAATCGTTGTTTTTTAAATAAGATTGAATATTTTTTGCACTTACAGTATTATCAGTAATTGCTCCTGCAAATTTTGTATTTCCATCAATTCCATCTGTTCCTACAGATGCAAAAGTAAATCTAATTTTTTTATTCTGCAGCTGTTGTAAAATACGTAGAACAAGTTCCTGATTTCTCCCTCCTTTTCCATTTCCAGTTACATTAACTGTTGGTTCGCCACCAAAAATAATACAAAAGTGATTTCTTTTTTGAATAAGTGTTGCTAGTTTTTTAGCAACACTTGTCACATTGCCGGAAACTTGGATAGTTTTTGTAAAAAAACCAAATTGCATTGATTTTTTGCTCATTGCGTCAAGCAAATCACGATTTTTTGCAATAATGAAGTTGTTTATTTTTGGATGTTTTGGTGTTTCTTGAATTTTTCCTGCAATTCCATCTTTTAATCGCTTTATTATTCTATCTGAGATTAATTTTTGAAGTTTGTATTTTTTTATTATTTTCAAAGCATCATGAAATGTAGTGTTATCATAGTAAGTATATCCAGATGCTATTGATGACAGATCATCATCTATGACATCTGACATTACAAGTGCGATTGCATCACAGCCAAGATGCTCGACTAGTTTTCCCCCCTTTATAGCAGAAAGATGTTTTCTAACGCAGTTGATTTCTTGTATTGTTGCACCTGATCGTATCAAAACTTGGTTAACATGTTTTTTTTCTTCAAATGTTATGCCTTGTGGCACACACATCAGTGTAGAAGAGCCCCCAGATACAAGAAAAATAATAAATTCTCGACTTGTTCTTTTTTCTACAAATTCTTTTACAGTTTTTCCTGCATTGTAGCTTTGTGCAGTTGGTATTGGGTGTCCAGAGTAAAAGACTTGAAATTTCTTGTTTTTAATTAATGGTTTTGTTCCTTTTGGCACTACAACTATGCCGCCATCAATTTTGGTAGTGTCATTTACTGTTTTTGCCATAGAATCTGCTGCCTTGCCAAATGCAACCAAATAGACAGCATCGTATTTTGCTAGGTTAATCGTCTTTTTATTGACAATGATCCGATTCTTTTTGATAAATTTTGGTAATATTTTTTGAAGCAGTGCTTGTGTAATCCCAAATTCTATGATATGAGTTGCAATTTTTTTATGTTCAGTTTTTGCTAATTCTTTGTAATTTTGTATAATCATTAAAAGATAATTCTAATGTTTTAATATCAATACTTTTGTTCCGAATTTGAGTAGGACATCAAGATATAATAATGATTAAGAATTTCATTTTCCCATGCATGCTGTAAAAATTCCAAAAATAATTAATTTTGGAAAAGATGCATTAAGTGAAACACAGTATCCAAAAAATGCACTAGTTGTAACAACTGCGCCTCCACAAATTTCAGGAAAGTGGCTTGCCAAGATGGGAATTCAAGATTACATGTTATTTGACAAAGTCACGCCAGAGCCATCAATTGATGATGTAAAAACAGTGATTGCGCAATTCAAGGACAAAAACCCGTCTGTATTGATCGGTCTTGGTGGCGGAAGTTCGATGGATGTTGTAAAATATACTTCATCAGAAATGGGCAAGCAAAAGATTTTGATCCCAACCACATTTGGCACAGGTGCTGAAATGACAACATATTGTGTTTTAAAATTTGATGGAAAGAAAAAGCTGTTGCGCGATGACAAATTCCTTGCAGACATGGCAGTAGTTGATTCCTACTTTATGGATGGAACACCCGAACAAATTATCAAAAACTCTGTATGTGATGCCTGTGCGCAAGCAACTGAAGGATATGACAGCAAGCTTGGAAATGAATTCACAAGAACATTGTGCAAGGAAGCATTTGATGTCTTGTATGATGCCATAATAAATGATAAGCCTGAAAACTATCCTTATGGCTCTATGTTATCAGGCATGGGCTTTGGCAATTGTTCTACAACACTAGGACATGCATTATCGTATGTCTTTTCAAATGAAGGAGTACCGCATGGATATTCACTTTCGTCATGCACTACTGTAGCACACAAATTCAACAAATCAATTTTCTATGATAGATTCAAACAAATAGTAAAGAAACTCGGTTTTGAAAAGCTAGACCTTAAAGCGCCAGTTGATGTGGCAGCAGAAACTGTACTGACAGATAGAGGACATCTTGACCCAAATCCAATTCCAGTAACAAAAGAAGACATTATGAAATGTCTAAATGACATCAAATCAGGAAACCTGTAATTCTAAAACATTTTTTAATTTTTTAATGTACGAAATTCATAAAAATTCCTAGACTTTAATAACGTCAAAAAATACCCTAACGGTATCATGGCGTTCTTGAAGTTTGGAATTCAAAACGGACTTAATGTTGCAAGAGCCGGATATTCTGAAGACCAAATCTTAACTGCGTGTATTTTAGCTGATAGAACAGGATATGATTCTATTTGGTATATGGACCACACAAATGTTCCACAGTGGAAAAATGCGGTGGTCCTTGACCCGTGGGTAATGTTGTCTGGAATTGCTGCAACAACAAACAAAGTTGAGCTTGGCACATGTGTTACAGATGCAATACGTAGACATCCATCAAACATTGCACTAGCTACGATTACATTAGATAGAGTATCAAAAGGCAGAGCTGCACTTGGCATTGGTGCAGGCGAAGCACAGAACCTAAAAGAATTTTGCATTCCATTTGAAAAGCCAGTTTCAAAATGGGAAGAACAAATCCAAGTAATACAATTGCTTTTTGGCTCAACTCCTGACAACAGGGTTAGCTATGATGGCAAGTTTTACAAATTAGAAGATGCCTGCCTTCAGGCAAAATCGATTAGAAAGCCACAGCCTCCAATCTATATGGCAGCGGGAGGCCAGCGAACACTGGAGCTTACAGGAAAGTATGGCGATGGTTGGATTCCAATTGGCTATACGCCTGAGCTATTCGAAGATCATGCCGCAATTATTAAAAAATCAATGAAAGAAAGTGGCCGAAATTCTGATGAATTTAACTTTGCACTAGATATTGATGTATATTTTTCTGATGATGCAGAAGAATCATGGGCAAAAATGAAAGAAGCCGTCAAGGTCAGCTTGTTCAAGCCAGAGGTTTTACGTGTGCACAAACTAAAAGAAATTGAAGGATTTGATTTTAAAAAATACTTTACAGAGTATTCTATGTCAAATCAAGAGTGGATTGTAAAGATGCGTGAAGCTGCAAAGACAATACCTGACCCTATTGCAAGATCATCTACAGCTGTTGGAACACCAGAAGATGTAATTCCGATCTTTGAGCGTTTTATGAAAGCAGGTGTGAATCATTTTATAATTCGATTTTGGGGCAAAAATTATTTTGGATCAATTGATAAATTTGCAAGCCAAGTTATGCCACATCTGAGAGAAAAATCAAAAAACAAGTAAGGCATTTTTCAAGGGCTTAAGGCAATCTAGATTTAATAGTATTTCAAAGGAAAAACAAGACTAGATGCAGCTATTAGGAAGATTAGAGATAAAATCAAAGGAAAAGATTGCCCAGTTTTTAAATCAAGAGCATACGGGAAGGATCTGCAGTATTGATGAAAATGGCTATCCCCAGATTATTCCAATGAATTTTGTGTTCTTAAATGACGCAATATACATGCATTCTCATACAAAAGGTGAAAAGCTAGACAATATCAGACGCAATGATAAGGTAGGCTTTGAAGTAGACAGAAGCTTGGCGTTTTTGCCATCATACTTTACTCATCCAACTGATGCGTCACAAGCTGATACTCTTTACATAAGCGTTGTAATCAAAGGCCTAGGAAAAATAATAGAAGATAGAGCTGAAAAAACAATCGCGTTAAATGGTTTAATGAAAAAATACCAGCCAGAGGGTGGTTATGAGCCAATCAATCCAGCAATGGAAGTCTTAGATGAAGTTGCAATTATCAAAGTAATCCCAGAATCTATGAAAGGAAAGTACAAGATAGGACAACATCTCCAGAAAAATGAGCGAACAAAGTTAGCGCAGCAAATTCTTGAACACAAATCAAAGACTGCAAAAGAAACATTGCAAGTAATGGGCTTTGAGGTTACAGACAGCGGCATCAAGATGATTGAAGAACCATCTTGGTAGAATCTGAAGCCGTTGTAAAATAAAGGGTTGTAATTAGTAAACAGTGTTTTCTTCGAAATTATTTTACGTGAGATAAATTCTGGTTTTATTTCATGGGAGAAAAAGAGTTAGTAGATTATGTATCAGAGTGTCTTGATATTATCGATGCAAATCTAGAGATTCTCTCAAACATTGAATTTGAAATCGAGCAACAAAAAGACGATGAGATTGTTCCAAACATGAAGCTGCATGACTTGATTGACATGACACAAGATGTTGCAGACTCTATAAAGATTAGAAAAGCAGAAGCTAGCTATATGCGTCGACAGTTTGACTAGTTAGCTACTGCTTCGATTGGTTTTTCTTGTTTTTGCTTTGCTTCTTTTCGCATTTTTGCTAGCAAAGCTGCAAGTTGTGCCTCATGAATCTCATCTAGTGTTTCGCACATGCAGTATAATCACTTGCCAAATACTTAACATTTTTTATAATTGATAATTAGCTAGACGTCTTTTGTTGCTTCACTTGCGCATTTGTAGGAGCAAAACACACTTGTCATGCTTTGATATTCTCTTCCACAATGCTTGCATTCACGCAAAAACCTCATGGCATAAATTATAGATCGTTATCACATATAAATGCGATCCAGAATAACAAAAGCATATAACATAATTCAAAAATGATGTTTAAGAATTACCATTGCTTTAAATTCAGTTTTTAAATATTTTTGTCGTTGCAACAGATACCAAGTTTTCAGATAGCGTCAGAATATCAGCCAACAGGAGACCAACCTCAGGCAATAGATGCGCTAGTTAAAGGAGTAAGACAAAACAAGGTTCAAACGCTTTTGGGTGTAACAGGAAGCGGCAAGACTTTTTCCATTGCAAATGTGATACAAAGAACAGGAAAGAACACACTTGTAATATCGCATAACAAGACACTTGCTGCACAGCTTTATTCTGAGCTAAAACAGTTTTTCCCAAAAAATAATGTCGGATATTTTGTTAGCTATTATGATTACTATCAACCAGAAAGCTATATTCCACAAACAGACACTTACATAGAAAAAGACACTCAGATAAATGAAAAAATCGAAAAAATGAGATTAGAGGCTACTGCCATGCTTCTTTCAGGGGAGCCTACGATTATAGTTGCTACAGTATCATGCATTTACTCACTTGGCTCGCCTCGAGACTGGGAAGAAATGGCAATTACAGTCTCACAAGGAGACCAAATTGAGCGTGCCAGTTTAATAAAAAAGCTAGTCAATGCCAGATATGAGCGCAATGAGATGGAGCTTGCACCTGGCAATTTCCGTGTCAAAGGAGACACAATTGACATCATACCTGCATATTCGGATGATATAGTTAGAATTTCCTTATTTGGCGATGAGATAGAAAAAATATCAGTCTGTGATTATATAACACTAAAAGAAAAACGAAAGACCTCATCTATCAAAATATTTCCTGCAAAACACTATCTTGTTGCAAAAGATGTAAGAGACAAGGCAGTATCATCAATCAAGTCAGAGCTAAAGAAGCGACTGCCAGAGCTAAATGAGCTTGAACGACAAAGACTAGAGATGAGAACAAAGTTTGATCTTGAGATGATCGAAGAGCTTGGATACTGTTCTGGCATTGAAAATTATTCAAGACATTTTGATGGAAGAAAGCTTGGAGAAAAAGCATTTTGTCTTTTGGATTTTTTTGGAAACGACTTTTTGCTTGTAATTGACGAGTCACATGTAACACTACCACAGCTTCATGGAATGTACAAAGGGGATCATTCAAGAAAAAAAGAGCTTGTAACCTATGGGTTCAGACTGCCAAGTGCATATGATAACAGGCCGCTCAAGTTTGAAGAGTTTGAAAAGTACATTAAAAATTGCATTTTTGTTTCTGCAACACCATCAGAGTATGAAAGAAAAAAATCATTTCAGATTGCAGAACAGCTAGTCAGACCTACAGGACTTGTAGACCCAATTGTTGAGACAAGACCAACAAAGAACCAGATGGATGATCTAATTGTAGAGATTAAAAAAAGAGCAGAAAAAAACCAGCGAGTCCTAGTAACAACTCTAACAAAAAGAATGGCAGAAGATTTGGCAGAATACCTATCAAAAAAACAAATTAAGGTTCGTTACCTTCATTCAGAAATCGAAGGACTTCAGCGCACAGAGCTAATCAGACAGCTAAGGCTAGGCGAGTTTGATGTACTTGTTGGAATAAATCTGTTAAGAGAGGGTCTTGATATTCCCGAAGTATCGCTTGTAGCAATACTTGATGCAGACAAGGAAGGATTCCTTCGTAATACGACAAGCCTGATTCAGACATTTGGTAGGGCAGCACGAAATGCCGAAGGTGCTGTAATCATGTATTCAGATTCTGCAACGCAGTCAATGAAGACAGCAATTTCTGAGACAAACAGGCGCAGAAAAAAGCAGCTAGACTATAACAAAGTTAGAAACATTACTCCAAAAACTATCATAAAATCAATTCCAGCTCAGGTTGCAACACTTGATGATATAAAACACAAATCAAGCCATGACCTTGCAAAAGAAATGATAGAGCTTGAAGCAGAGATGAAAAAGTTTGCAGAGAACTTGGATTTTGAGCGAGCAATAGAGTGTAGAGAAAAAATTAGGCGAATGCAAAAGGAGCTTGAAAAGAAAAATGAACGCTAAATTAAAAATTCGTGGGGCAAGACACCACAATCTAAAAAATATTGATCTTGATATTCCAAAAAACAATCTTGTAGTAATTAGCGGCCTGTCAGGGTCTGGCAAGTCAACGCTTGCATTTGATACAATTTATGCTGAGGGACAAAGGCGCTATGTAGAGTCGCTTTCTGCATATGCAAGACAGTTCTTGGAGATGATGGACAAGCCTGATGTTGATTCTATTGAGGGTCTTTCTCCTGCAATATCGATTCAGCAAAAAACAACAAGCAAGAATCCACGCTCTACTGTTGGCACTACGACAGAGATCTATGATTATCTAAGGCTGCTGTATGCAAGAATTGGGATTCCCCACTGTACAAACTGTGGACGAAAAATCTCAAACCAGTCAGTAGAGTCAATTTGTGATTCTATTTTGCGTGACTTTGATGGAAAAAAGATTCTTGTTTTAGCGCCAATCATACAACGAAAAAAAGGAACCTATGAAAAACTATTTGAGCAGATAAAAAAAGACGGATACTCTAGGATTCGCCTAGACGGACAGACAACACAGCTTGATGAAACTCCATCACTTGATAGACAAAAGTGGCACAATATCGAAATTATAGTAGACAGAATCGGAGTTTCAAAGTCTGAAAAAAGTAGACTCTTTGAGGCAATCCAGACTGCACTCAAGGCTGCAAAAGGCTCTGTTCTAATCTCAGATGAGGGCAAAGACAAGATATTTTCTCAAAATAACGCATGCCCATATTGTGGCATCACAATAGGTGAGCTTGAGCCTAGAACGTTTTCATTTAATTCGCCATTTGGTTCTTGCAAGGCATGTAATGGCCTAGGCGTCAAAATGGAGTTTGACCCTGATTTAGTAATACCTGACAAGTCAAAATCAATACTTGATGGAGCCATAGTCCCATGGAGTGGAAGATTTTCCTCGTTTAGAAAGCAAGCACTGCAACATGTTGGAAAAGAGTTTGGATTTAATCTAATGACACCAATGAACAAGTTGACACCAAAACAGCTCAAAGTAATTCTTTATGGAACAGACAAGATGATTCGCTTTAGATACGAATCAAGGTCTAGTGACTCGTCTTGGGAATATACTGATGCATTTGAAGGAGTGCTAGAAAACTTGCAGCGAGTCTTTATGGAAACAGACTCTGAAGCAAAAAGAGAGTGGCTAAAGCAGTTTATGCGCAATACTCCATGCAATGTCTGCAATGGAAGAAAGCTAAAGCCTGAAGCACTTGCCGTAAAAATAAATTCGATGAACATAATGGATGTTTGTGATTTGTCAATTGACGCATGCTATGATTTCTTTAATGCACTAAAGCTAACAGAGACAGAACAATACATTGCACGTGATGTGCTAAAGGAAATAAAAGAAAGACTGGAATTTTTAAAAAATGTTGGATTAAACTATCTTACATTAAATCGCCTAAGCTCAACTCTGTCTGGAGGAGAGTCACAGCGAATACGTCTCGCAACACAGATTGGCTCTAACCTAACAGGTGTTCTTTATGTTCTTGATGAGCCAACAATTGGATTGCACCAAAGAGACAATCAGAGACTGATAAAAACACTGACAAAGCTTCGTGATTTAGGAAATACAGTAATTGTTGTAGAGCATGACGAAGAAGTGATACGAAGCTCTGACTGGATCATTGACCTTGGACCAGGGGCAGGGGTGCATGGTGGGGATGTGGTTTTTGAAGGAACTGTAGCTAAAATCCTAAATGGACACCAGTCAATTACAGGAACTTATCTAAAAGACAAGTCACTGATAAAACTTGAAAACAAAAAACGGATGCAAAAAGGCAAGCTTGTTGTAAGAGGTGCCTCTGAAAATAACCTAAAAAATATCGATGTCGAGTTCCCACTAGGACTTTTTATCACAATTACAGGCGTTTCAGGCTCTGGAAAATCGACTCTGATAAATGAGATTTTGCTAAAGTCACTTTCTTCCCACTTTTACAAGTCAAATGAGCGTCCAGGAAAACATGCCAAAATCGAAGGAATTGAGAATATAGACAAGGTAATAGCAATTGACCAGTCTCCTATAGGAAGAACTCCACGCTCAAATCCTGCTACCTACATTGGCGCCTTTACACCAATTCGCGAATTATACGCAAATACAGAAACCTCAAAGGAGCGAGGATACAGTCCAGGCCAGTTTTCATTTAATGTTCAAGATGGTCGCTGCTTTGCATGTGAGGGTGATGGCGTAAAAAAAATTGAGATGCAGTTTCTATCAGATGTTTATGTCAGATGTGATGAATGTAAAGGAAAAAGATACAATTCTGAAACACTTTCTGTGCTATACAAGGGAAAAAACATTGCCGATGTTTTAGAGATGACAGTGTATGAGGCTCTACAGTTTTTTGAAAACATTCCTGCAATAAAGCGAAAACTCCAAACAATTTTTGATGTTGGGCTAGGCTACATAAAACTAGGCCAGTCATCAACTACACTGTCTGGTGGCGAAGCCCAACGTGTCAAGCTTGCATCAGAGCTATCAAAGAAAGGTACAGGCAAAACACTTTACATCCTAGATGAGCCAACAACAGGACTGCACTTTGCTGATGTGCAAAAACTTCTTGATGTACTAAACAGATTAGTAAACCTTGGAAATACAGTAATTGTAATTGAGCACAACTTGGATGTGATAAAAAATTCTGACTGGATTGTGGACCTTGGTCCAGATGGTGGTGACAACGGTGGAAAGGTTGTTGCTACAGGCACTCCAGCACAGATTGCAAGCAATCCAAAAAGCTACACAGGACAGCATCTTGCAAGATTTATGAAAAGATGACTCTGGATATTTCTAAAATAAACATACCTAGTCATCCAGGAATTTATTTAATGAAAGATAAAGCTGACAAAGTCATATACATTGGAAAGGCAAAAAATCTAAAAAACCGCGTAAGATCATATTTTTTAAAAAATCAAAACTACAAGACACAAAAACTTGTTGAAAACATTTCAGATATTGAATTTGTTTTAACAGATAATGAGCGAGAAGCATTTTTGCTTGAGGCAAATATGATAAAGCGGTACCGACCAATTTTTAATATCGAGCTAAAAGACCAGCAGCGATACACCTACCTTAGAATTACAAATGAACAGTATCCCCGACTGTTAGTTGCACGTAGGACAAGAACTGGCAAGTTTCTAGGCTCAGGCAGGATATTTGGACCCTTTACGCAAGGCAGCTCAAAATTACTCACAATTGGCTCGTTTCGCAAGACCTTCAAGATACGAATATGCAAGACTCTGCCAAAAAAGGCCTGCCTAGAGTACCATCTTGGAAACTGCGAGGCTCCATGTGAATTCAAAGAGGCACAGAAAAGATACACTCAACATGTTTCTGATTTGGAATCAATTCTAAAAGGAAAACAAAAAATGCAAGATTTTATTGAAAAACAAAAACAGGAAATGAAACAAGCCTCTGACTTGCTAGAGTTTGAGCGTGCCAGAGAGATAAGAAACACTTTGCAAAGACTAGGAACCCTCCAAACAAGACAAAAAATGGAATTTATTCAAAACTCTGATGAAGAATTTTTTGGGACAAAGATTCAAGATCAAGTTGCCCATATCATGACATTTAGAAAAACTAATGGCGTGATAAGAGACAGCGACAAGTTTTCTTTTGACCTTGTTGGCGACAACTCGTTTTCAAACTTTTTGTTCCAATATTATACGACACATAAAATTCCAAAAACAATTGTAGTAAGCCAGATTCCAGAAAGAAAAGATCTTTTAGAATCAATTCTTTCTGAAAACGCAGGATTTTCAGTAGAAATTATGATGCCAAAGAAAGGCAAGAGAAAAGAAATGATTGATTTGATAATGAAAAACTTGGACCTAATTGAAACAAAGGGAGCAGAGCCAGGACTTGTTGAGCTAAAAGAGCAGCTTGGTTTGTCAGAAATTCCAAAGATAATCGAGTGTTTTGATATATCAAATCACGGAGAGTCGTTTGCAGTAGGTTCCATGTCAAGATTTGTTGGAGGAAGACCAGACAAATCAGGATACAGAAAGTTCAAGATAAAAACAGTAAAGGGAAGAGATGATTTTGCAATGATTGGCGAGATAATAAAGCGCAGATATCATAGATTATCTGAAGAAAAACAATCGCTTCCAGATTTAGTTGTAATAGATGGCGGAAAGGGCCAGCTTGGCTCTGCATTAAAATCACTACAGGCTGTAAGAGTCAATATTTCCTGTATTTCGCTTGCAAAGGAAAATGAGGAAATATTCGTGCCTAGGCAAAAAGAGCCGCTTGTGATTTCAAAATCAAGTCCCGCGTTGAAAATTCTCCAGTATGCAAGAGATGAAGCTCACAGGTTTGGCGTAAGCTATAACAGAAATCTTCAGCTTATTTCTTAGTCTAGATTTTTTCTTTGGTTCTGACCTTTGCGTCTTTGATCCATACATGACGCAAGCTCATCTTTGCTATGATTTTTAATTGATTTTCCACACATTGCACATGTCGGATCAGAAACTATAGGTTTTCTTTCAAATGGCATTTGCCATCAGATAAAATCATCAAGCGACTCTTCGCGCAATGGTTGTGCATCTATTCCAAGGGATTTAAGATGTGCAGAAAATTCTTCAACAAAGCCATGAATTGCATAGACTTTATCAGCACCACTTTTTTTTACAAGCTCAACTAGCTCATCAAAGTCGCAGTGATCACTTAGCGGTATTGAATAGTCAGCTCGTCTTCCAAAAGAGAATCGTGAGGATTTTGCCCAGCCAGAAAATCCTATAGTTTGTGCACCATACTTTAATTTCATTTGCTTGATAAAGTAACTTTTTTCTGACATGAACGGCGCAACCATTACCCATGGCTTTTTTGCAAGAAGACCTTTTTCTTCTGCCTCTGTGTGACCAATGCATTCTTTAAGATTTACACCCAAGCTTCTATGCAAGTCATTCATTTCCTTTACAGAGTCATGGTAGTATAGTGGCTCCCAGTGGCCAAATAGCTGTGATATTGTCTGGGCTTTACCAAGCTGATATCCAAACAAAATTACTGGGATTCCACGAGAATAGTGCTCAGATATTATCTGGTTTACAGTTTTTTTTATCTCATCTAATTTTGGAAAAATAAATTCTGGTATGCCAAATGTGCATTCTGTTATCAGTGTCTTGCATTTTGGAATATTTGCGCCAGAAAGAAATCCTCTGCTTCTTGTGCAAATATCACCTGTGTAAAAAATATCATCAAATAACAATCCACGTGAGCCAAAAATGTGTCCGCTGTCTAGGAGTGAAAAGGCCTCCAAACTATCAATAGAGTCCATCTTGCAGCCACGCAGCTTGGCAATCCTGCTAGTCTCAATTGAAGCCAAGGTAGGCACGCCATTTTGAGTTGGCAGATGATCAGAATGTGCATGTGAGACAAAGTTTACGCATTGTTCAAGGGGGATTTTTGGATCCAAAAGTACGGTTTTGTTATTTGTCTTGCATACGATACTGTTTTTTGTCATCCTTATTTTTTGGGCCAAACACAAAAACAAACGTGAGATTTGATATAAATTGCAGCTTTAGTCTAGTTTTGACTAGTTGCTAAATCTTGCAATTTTGATCTCAGGTCGCGGTAGTAACATGGAAGCAATTCTAAAAGCGATCAAGGAAAAAAAGATTCCTGCAAATCCTGCAGTTGTCATATCAAACAAGCCTGATGCAAAGGGCTTGGAGATAGCAAAAAAGCTTGGAGTAAAAACCGAAGTTGTAGATAGCCAAGATTTTAAAGGCAATAGGTGGCAGTATGATAAAAAAATTATCACAGTACTAGAAAAATACAATGTTACTCCAGAAAATGGCCTTGTTTGCCTTGCAGGGTTTATGCGAATTATCAGTCCCGAGTTTATTAAAAAATACAAAAATAGAATCATGAACATACATCCTGCATTATTGCCATTATATCCAGGGCTTCATGCACAAAGACAAGCATTAGAAGAGGGAGCCAGATATTCTGGTTGTACAGTTCACTTTGTAGATGAAAAAGTAGATCATGGCCCAATAATTTTGCAGGCAACAGTTGAGATAAAAAAAGACGATACTGAAGAAACTCTATCTGAGCGAATTTTAGAACAAGAACATAAAATTTATCCAGAGGCAGTTAGGCTTTTTGCGTTAGGCAAAATCAAATTAGAAGAAAAACAAAACTAAGAGTCTGGCCCGCCAAAAAAGTAAATCACTACAAGATCTTTTGTGTTGCCAAAAAAATAGTGTTCTGTGTTTTTTGGAACAAAAAACGTCTTTTCTTCCTCGATTGTATAGTCTTTTTTATCTATTTTCAGATATCCGTTGCCACGAATTACATAGTATAGCTCATCAGAGTCGTGTGGTGCCTGCGTGTCTTGTTCTCCTGGCTGTAGCACCAAGACGCCTGCTGCAAGAGTGTCTTTATTGATAAATGTATGAAAGTAGTTGCTGCTTTTTTGAAGCTCATCTATGTATTTTCTAGTATCAAACTCAAATTTCATAATCTGCCTTGATTTCCAATCCATTTTAAAATTTCAGATTCCAAGGATTAAATAGCAAAAATATCGAACAAAGGCGTTGAGTGGCACAAAAATTGATGGTCTTGTAGTAGCACAGGCTGTAAAAGAGCGTGTAAAAAAGGCAGTAAGTGAGATAAAATCTCAAGGAATCAATCCATGTCTTGCAACTGTACTTGTTGGAGACAACCAAGCCTCTGCAACATATGTAAAAAATAAGCAAAAGGCATGCGCCGAAGTTGGAATTACAACCAAAGATCATCACCTCCAAGCTTCAATTTCTCAAAGAGAGCTAAATTCTCTAGTTGATTCGCTTAACAATGACAGAATGGTTCATGGCATACTAGTACAGCTGCCATTGCCAGACCAGATAAACGAGTTTGAGGTAACATCTAGAATTTTGCCAACAAAAGATGTTGATGGCCTTACACCACACAATGCCGGGCTTTCGGCTATGGGAAAGGCTGTACTCAAGGCATGCACGCCATCTGGCATAATGAAGTTATTTGATTATTACAAAATTGATCTTGCAGGAAAAAATGTTGTAATGATTAATCGAAGTAATTTAATTGGAAAGCCACTATATCACATGCTTTTGGAAAAAAATGCCACGGTTACTACGTGTCACTCAAAGACAAAAAATCTTGCCGACTTTACAAGATCTGCGGATATTGTAATTACAGCAGTTGGGGACAGAACGAAGTTTACACTAAAGCAGGACATGATAAAAAATGGCGCAATAGTAATTGATGTTGCAATAACAAGGCACAATGGCAAGCTTGCAGGCGATTGTGATTATGACGATATAATAAAAAAGGCATCATTTGCAACGCCTGTTCCTGGCGGAGTTGGGCCAATGACAGTTGCCATGCTATTAAAAAATACTGTAACTGCTGCATCTTTGAGTAAAGGTCTTGGAAACTAGTAAAGAAAAGGCAAATCTTCGCAAGTTTTTGCTTGAAAACAGGGACGCAATATCATTTGATCTTATAAAAATTGCAAGCAAGGCAATTCAAAAAAACCTAAAAAAGGTTGATGTATTCAGGCAGGCAAGAATCATTGCAGGCTATTATCCAATAGGAAGCGAGGTAAAGACGCAAGAAATAATGCAAGAAATACTTGCTGATGGTAAAACACTGGCACTGCCAAAAGTAAAAGGCGAAGACTTGGAGTTTAGAAAGGTAACAGACTTTGGAAATTTAGAAAAGTCTGGCTTTGGAATAATGGAGCCAAAAGACTGGTGCAGTGTTGTGCAAGATATTGATGTAGTACTTGTCCCAACTGTTGGAGTCACGCGAGACGGTGTTCGCCTAGGCTATGGTTATGGCTATTATGACAGATTTTTAAAAAAAACTGGCGCAAAAACAATTGCACTTACATATACAAAGCAGATTGTAAGAAATATTCCCCAGGCTGAAAATGACATCAAAGTAGACTGGATTGTTACAGAAAGCGAGTGTATTGATGCATCAAAAAAAGGCTAGGCCTTTTTTGCCAATGTCTTTTCTATAGTACTTGTTTTTCCAGTGGATTTTTTCTGCTGCAGAATATGCATTTGATATTGCACCAGATAGTGTGTCGCCAAGTGCTGTAACGCCAAGCACTCGTCCACCATTTGTTAAAATTTTGTTTCCATCTTTTTTTGTTCCTGCATGAAAAACAACTGTATCTTTTTGTGTCAAATCAAGGCCAGAAATTTCTTCGCCTTTTGGATATGCCTCTGGGTATCCTTTTGATGCCATTACAACGCATACAGCACTTTTCTTTTTCCATGATGGTTTTGGCAAAGACAGAGTTCCATTTGAGCATGCAAAAAGATAATCATACAAATCAAAATCCATTCGCATAGTTATTGGCTGACACTCGGGATCACCCATTCTTGCATTAAATTCTAAAACATAGGGCTCGCCATCTTTAATCATAATTCCTGCATACAAGAATCCACAAAATACAATTCCTTCTTTTTTCATGCCAGAAATTGTTTTTTCAATGACATCTTTTTGGATTTTTTCTGCAAGTTTGTCATTTATTACAGGTGTTGGCGAGTATGCACCCATACCTCCAGTGTTTGGACCCTCATCACCATCATAGATTCGCTTGTGATCCTGGCTTGTTGCCATAGGAATCGCAATGTTTCCATCAGATAGCGCAATGTAAGAGGCTTCAATTCCATCAATTCGCTCTTCAAGTATTATCTTGTCTCCCGCATCGCCAAATGTCTTTTTTACAAGCATTGTCTCTATTGCAGAAACCACTTCCTCGTGGCTATTGCAAACAATTACTCCTTTTCCTGCAGCAAGGCCATCTGCTTTTACTACTAGATTGTGTTTTGATGACTTGACATATTCTATTGCCTTTTTTGGCTCAGAAAATACTCCAAATTGTGCTGTAGGAATGCCATACTTTTTCATGAAATTTTTTGCCCAGATTTTGCTAGACTCTAGTTGTGCTGCTGCCTTGGTTGGCCCAAAAATCTTCAGTCCTTTCCTGTTAAATTCATCAACTATTCCCATCGCAAGTGGTGCTTCAGGACCTACTACTGTAAAGCAGTCATTTTTTGAGGCAAAACTGGCAAGCTCTTCGATTTTGTCTGTTGCTATAGGAACGTTATTTTCTGTTCCACCGTTTCCTGGCGCATAATAGACCTTGTCTACTTTTGGGCTTTGTGATAGCTTCCACCCAAGGGCATGCTCTCGTCCACCTGAACCTATCACTAAAACATTTACCAACACCACATCTTTTAGAGTCTAATATATAATCCAAGTTTGAAGACTGTAGTGATTTTAGAAAATGGAGCTAGCCAAAGACTTTGAGCCAAAAAAAATAGAAGAAACTATTATGACATATCTTTCTGGCATTCCAGTACAAAAATTAATTTTTGATTCAAAAGACAAGAATCAAAAAATTACTTTCATTGAAGGGCCACCAACAATGAACGGGGAGCCACATGCAGGACATCTAAGAGGTCGAGTCTTTAAGGATCTTTGGTATCGATTCAACACACTACGCGGATTTAAAATTTCATTTAATGCAGGATGGGATACTCAGGGACTGCCAGTAGAGCTACAAGCTGAAAAAGAGCTTGGCCTGACAAAAGGAAAATCAGAAATTACAGATGATGCAGGAATTGAAAAGCTAGTAGATGAATGCAAGAGAATTGTTCGCAAGTATAATGAAAAGTGGGTATCAGTTGACATACAGCTTGGCATGTCATTTAACCAAGAAAATGCATACTGGACGTACAAAGACGAATTTATTGAGCGCGAGTGGCAGTTTCTAAAAAAAGCACATGAAAATAAAATTCTCACAGAAGGATACAGGGTAGTTGCATACTGTCCTAGCTGCCAGACATCGCTTAGCCATGCAGAGGTCAACCAAGGATATGAGGAGGTAACTGACCCATCTCTATACTATAAGGTAAGACTGCAAGACGAAGACGTATTTTTGATTGTATGGACAACAATGCCGTTTACACTAGTCACTGACGCAATGGTCGGCTTTAATCCAAAAGAAGATTATGTATATGCCAAAGTAAATGACGAAACTTGGGTTGTTGGAAAAACTCGTCTTGAGGAATTTATCAAAGAGGCCAAAGTTGAAAATTATAGTGTACTAAAATCTACCAAGGGAAAAGACTTTGATGGCAAAAAATACGTACATCCATTACTAGACCAGATTCCAGGCCTTTTTGAGCTAGCAAAAAAATCAAACTATCACATCGCAGTTTCAGAAGAGTTTGTAGATGTAAATACTGGAAGCGGCATAGTACACTTGTCTCCAGGAAATGGTGAGGAAGACTACAATATTGCCACAAAGCGAAAGGTTGCTATTTTTAATCCAATAAATGATGAAGCCAAGTTTACAAAAGATGCAGGAGAATACGCTGGTCTTTTTGTAAGAGACTCTGATGAAAAAATTACACAAGCACTACGTGAAAAAAATGCGCTTGTAAGACTGGGTAAAATAAAGCACAAGTATCCATTGTGTTGGCGCTCACACCACAAAATTGTGTGGCTTGCAAGAAGAGAATACTTTTACATGCTTGACAGGCTTGGAGACAAGGCAATAAAGGCAGCAGAGGAAGTAGAATATTTTTTTGATCAGCCAAAAAACAGATTCCTTGAGATAATAAAAGAAAAGCATCCATGGTGTATTTCGCGTGAAAGGTTCTGGGGATGTCCGCTACCAATTTGGAATTGTAAAAACTGCGGCCATATTGAGCGATTGTTTTCAAGAAAAGAAATTCTCAAGGTAGCGACAGAGCTTCCTGATGGCCAAGGCTTTGAGCTGCACAGGCCTTGGATTGACAGAATTGTGATTAATTGCAAAAAATGCAAATCAAAGATGCAAAGAGAAGAGTTTGTCTTAGATACATGGCACAACAGCGGCTCTGCACCATATTCGTCTTTGAGTGATGAAGAATACAAAAAAAGTATTCCTGCGCCATTTTTGACAGAAGGAATTGATCAGACTCGCGGATGGGCATATACTCTATTAATTGAAAATGTAATCTTGAACAACAAGCCAGTAGCTCCTTTTAGATCATTTTTGTTCCAAGGTCATGTCTTGGATAAAAATGGAAACAAGATGAGCAAAAGTCTTGGAAATGTAATTGATGCGTCTCAACTTTTAGAAAAATATCCTGTGGATTTGATTCGCTTCTACTTTATGTGGAAATCAAGCCCAATAGAGCCGCTTAATTTTGATACAGAGGAGCTAATGTCAAGGCCATATCAGGTGCTAAGTACCTTGTATCATCTGCACCTTTACTTTAAACAAAATAGCGATTATGACAAATTTGATTCATCAAAATATACAATCAAGTGGACAAAAGACCAAAAGTTGCTTGCACCATCAGATGTATGGCTCTTATCAAAGCTGCAAAGACTAGTCACAAATGTAACACAGTCAAATGGAAAATGTAGATTTCATGAAGCGGCAAGGGCACTGGATGATTTTATTATAAATTCGCTTAGCCAAGTTTACATTCCAATAACAAGAGGCGAGCTTTGGGAAGAAGATGAGGCAAAAAATGACAGAAGGTTTGCAATTTATGCAGTATTATCAGCAGTGCTAAGAACACTTGATGTACTAATGCACCCCTTTAGTCCCTTTGCAAGCGAATATCTGTATCTTTGTGTGTTTAAAAAAATGCAGAGTGTCTTACTAGAGTCTTGGCCTGCGCCTGATCAAAAACTGGTAAATGAAAAAATCGAAGAATCATTTGATCTCTTAAAGGAAACGATTTCTGTTTCAGCTGCTGCAAGAATGAAAGGAAAGCTAAAACGAAGATGGCCACTAAATGAAGCAGTTATCTGTGTTAAAAAAAACCAAAGACAACAGCTCGAATCGCTTTCTGAGCTTCTAGCAGCACAGCTAAATGTAGAAAATTACAAAATAGTAGAAATAGAGCATTTTGAAGGATTGGAATTATTAAAAGAGCTAAAAAGTGCAAGCCTTCCAGTTATAGCAAAGATTGCACTAGATCGTAAAAAAATAGGACCTAAAGCAAAACATGAGTTGTCAGGCGTGATGCAACAATTTGAAAAAACATCACCTGATGAGATTGTAGATGTATTGCTAAAAGAAAATTACTTTACATTTGATGTCAATGGAACAAAAATAAAACTAGAAAGAGACGATTTTGTAGTTGATTTTGATGCAAAAGAAGGCTTTGCGTTCTCAAAGCGAGATGAGCTTTTAGTCATAATCTCGACTGTTCGAAACCGCGAGATGATGGCTCGTGGCCTTGTAAAAGACCTGGCAAGAAGGCTTCAGACTTTAAGAAAGGAGTGTGGCTATAACCCAACTGACATTCTAGGCGTAGCCTCGATTCTTGATTTAGATGAAGAATCACTTGAGATGGCAAAAGAAAAGGCAAAAGATTTGGCATTTTTGGTGCGTGTAAAGGAGGTCAATTTCACACAGTCTTGCAGCAGCTACAAAGATGACGATATTGATGGCCAAAAAATCAGAATATCTGTAGAATAAATCGAATAGAATTAGTCTATCAAATGGTTAGCTTTTAGTAAATCAGGCATAATAAATAAGAAAACTGCGAGTTATAGATATGGTAAAGCAGATTAGTCTTGATACTTGGTCAGTCCAGCACCTAGCAGACCTTCTTCGCAAGGGCTCACTTGTTGTAGCAAAAACAAACACACCACTTGTGCTTTACAGACAGACCCTAGAAGAAGATGACAATGCCTATGAGGAAATTGTTTGTACTCTGACAAAAGATTATGTAATTGAGCAGCTTGTGACTTCAGGCGGTGTCATAGCTCCTGCATTTCATCAACAGCTAGTTTTTACAGTAGATGAATTTCCAGACAGGTTGCTAAGAAAAAGCAAGGATCTGTTTTTACAAGTTGTTGAAACATTAGAAAATCAAATAGAATAGTTATCATACAGATTATAAGGACGTCTCTGAATGATTTTTTCATGCGTCTTTTAGAGTACCAATCAAAGCAGCTGTTTTCAGAATATGGAATAAAAATACCAAAAGGATTTACATCAAAAAATATTGAACAGGGAAGAAAGGATGCAAAGGATCTTGGCTTTCCGTTTGTTATCAAGTCTCAAGTTCCAGTTGGCGGTCGTGGAAAAGCAGGTGCCATACAAAAATGCAACAACGCCGATGAGTTTGAGCTAAAATATCCACAAATCTTGGAAATGACAGTCAAAGGAGAAAAGACGCGAGCTATTCTCCTTGAAAAGATGGCCGAATACAAAAAAGAGCTGTATCTTTCGCTTTTTTTAAACCGTGGCAAAAGATGCTATACTATTATTGCGTCAGCTGAAGGCGGCGTTGAAATCGAGTCTGTTAAAAATCAGGTAATACGAGAAGTTGGTTTGGGTGATGTTGAAAAGCCTGTAGCAGAAGAGGTTGCAAAGGCAATTTGCCTCAAAGATAATACAGTAAATGAGTTTGTTAACCTTGTACGAAGATTATCAAGACTTACAGTTGAAAAAGAAGCCGAGCTTGCAGAGATTAATCCAGTTGCAATCTTAAATGATGGCAGCATTCTTGCGCTAGATGGCAAGATAATAACAGATGATAATGCAGGCTTTAGACACCAAGAGCTTGCAAAATTTCAGGAAAGATCAGAGCTTGAAGAAAAGGCTGAAAAAAGTGGATTTACTCTAGTTGAGTTAGATGGAAACATTGCAGTTGTAGGAAATGGTGCAGGCCTTGTCATGTCAACACTCGATATGTTATCAGACAATGGTGGAAAAGCTGCATGTTTTTTGGATGTTGGTGGAGGGGCTACAACAGAATCAGTCTATGAGGCACTAACTCTTGTTAGTAAAATGAATAAAGTCAAAGGAATTCTTGTTAATCTTTATGGTGGAATTGTTAAAACAACAACAGTTGCCTCGGCTTTTATCAAGGCATATGATGACAAGATAATCGATCTGCCAGTATTTGCAAGACTGATGGGTGCAGAGTCTGACAAGGCAAAAGAGATGCTAAAAAATACAAAAACAAAGTTGTTTGATTCTGTCGAAGCGGCAATCAATGCTGCAGTAATTGGAGTAAGAAAATGAATAATATATTTGAGCTTCTTCAAGGAAAACAAGGAGAGCCAGATTATAAAAAAAAGCCAGTAATTGTGCAAGGAATTACAGGAAAGTTTGGCTCACTACACACGAGATTAATGGTTGGTTATGGGACAAACATTGTAGCAGGGGTTACACCAGGCAAAGGAGGTCAAAAGTTTGAAGGAATTCCAATTTATGAAACAATGAAAGAGGTTGTAAAGGCAACTGGTGCAAAAATTTCAATTGTGTTTGTTCCTGCAAAATTTTTTCTTGGTGCTGCAGTTGATGCGCTAGAGGCAGGAATAAAGCTGCTTGTTGCAATACCGGAGCATGTTCCAGTTAGAGATACAATGACTGTGCTTGAGCTTGCAAAGAAAAAAGAGGCGATTATGATTGGCCCAAATACGCCTGGCATAATGATTCCTGAAGTAATTAAAATTGGCATAATGCCTGCAAGCTCCTTTAGAGCAGGCGATATTGCCGTACTATCAAAAAGTGGCACTTTGATGTACGAGGTCTCACATAACCTAACTGAGGCAGGATTTGGCCAGTGCATAACGCTTGGCATTGGAGGCGACCCAATCAATGGTACAACACTCATTGATGCATTTGACATGGTAAAAGACAATCCTGAGCTTAGAGGCATTGTTGTTGTTGGCGAAATAGGTGGTGATGCCGAAGAAACGCTTGCACAACATGTTATTGATTCTAATTTTGAAAAACCAATTGTTGCCTATATCGCAGGTCGTGCTGCCCCAAAAGAAAAAAGAATGGGTCATGCAGGTGCGATAGTTTATGGAAACTATGGTTCTGCTGAATCAAAGGTTTCAATGTTTAATAAGGCAAACATACCTGTTGCCAAAAGACCTGCAGAGGTGCCCATGCTTTTGGCAGGCAAGTTTGAAAAATACAAGGATTAAAAGGGAGTATTTTTGAGTAAAGCTGTATGCCAATAACTGATTCAGAAAAAAAGCAAATTGCGCAAAAGGCACGTCTACATCTTAAGATCTGTTTTCATTGTGGTGCACGAAATTCAATTTCTGCAACAAGATGCAGAAAGTGTCATAACAATTACCTGAGACTGAAAAACAGAACACTTGGCATAAAGAAGTAATACAAAAAGACAAAAGCCTCCTTTATTTTATGAACCTTGGACCGGTAGTCTAGTGGTTAGGATGACGCTCTCACACAGCGTAAAGATGCAAAACATCTCGCTAAGGTCATGGGTTCAAATCCCATCCGGTCCACATCACTTCTTGGATGAACCGCATTTTTGCAGAAATTTTTACTCTTAATTTACAAATTTTTTGAAATGATTTAGAAACATGTAATTAATTTTTGTAAAAATTATTGTGTTATAGGTTCAAATCCTGAGCGTTCTGAATCTATGATGTCCGAATCCCTTCGAACCCGAAAAAATTCCTTTTTTGAAAAATCTAGTTTCCATTAACAAATATCGAAGGATTCTTTCTATTCCAAAAATTAAGTTAATTAAGATTGTTTAGGAGTTGGCTCTATCACAATTTCTTCAATCTGGAATTTTTCTGCAACTGAAATTTTTATTTTTTCCAAGATTTCATAAACATAATCCAAAGTCATCTTATGATCTAATGTAACATGGATTTGGGCATGAAATCCATGACCCAATGGTCTTATGAGTACGTCCGAAACATTGACATTGAAATTTTTAATAACGTAATCTTTGATGTCTTCATGCAAATTAGGATTCTTTAACGCATCAATTAGCACTAATGATGATTCTCTTATTGCAGTGTAAGCCATAAAAAAAATGTACCCAGCAATAAGAATGCCACCGATTGCATCCATGTATTGAATTCCAAAATATCCGGCTAAGACACTTGCAAAACCAACGAATGATGCACTACCATCTTTAATTGAATTCTTTGCATCAAGAGTTAGCGAAACTAGATTGTATTTTTTTGCAATGCGTCTGACCTGGAAGGCACGATACAGCGAAATACTTCCTGCAATCAAAAGAGTTATCATCGTAATTTCTGGATTTGTTGTTTCTATTGGATGTATGATTCTCTCGTACGCATGATATACTATGAAAGACCCCAAAATGATTATAACTATTGCAGCAATGAATGCTGCAAAGCTTTCTATTTTTGCATATCCGAAATGGAAAAAATCAGTCCTAGGTTTGTGAATCATCCGTATTCCAAACCAAACTATAAACGAAACTAAGCCGTCTGCTATTGAATCAAGACCATCAGCAAAAAGTGTTAAACTGCCAGTAATTGTCGAAACAAGTATCTCTGCAACACCTATTCCTGCTAGTATCCATACAGAATACCACGCTACACGTCTTGCTTCGTCAAAGACAGTGGCTTTATCTAAATTTGTAGGTTTGATACTTTTCATTAATTTTTACGTTGATTGATTCAAATCATGAATCAGTATATTATACTTATAGGAATTTTTGCCTCAGAAAACAACTTTAGTTAATTATATACTCTGAGAAATTCCTTATGAAAAAACTAGAGCCAAAAGAATTTTGAATGTTAACTAATAATACCAAGTTTTTTCCCTAATTTGAAAAACAAAAACGTCAACGAAAATACTAGAGAAAATACCATGAGAGTACCGACTGGAAATTCTGGTGTAACTGACAGCGGCATCTCAACAAATTCTGCACTTCCATCAATGTTTTCTATTCGCAATGTGACCTGACCTAGATCATTTTCTGCAAACATGTAATTTTCAAAAGATCCTCCAGCTTTAGCAAAACCGTCCTTTCTTATGATCTCCTTGTTGCCATTCAGGAGAACAAATTCGTATTCAGCTTGAGGAACAGGTTGGCCGGTAGTTTTGTCGTATATTGTAATTACAAATTCTGACCCTTCGTTTATTCTCAGATCAGATGGAAACCAAGTAAGATCAACATAGTATTGTCCAGAACTTGACTCATCACTTTTGATGCTTTCAAGCCGTATTGGAAAAATCTTGATTGGAATCTCTTCTGGATTTACTACAACGTTGAATTGGTTATAAGCAAATTTGTTTCCTCCAATATTTTGTACTGAAAGTGTGATTAGTCCTGCTTGATCTTGTGAAAACTTGTATTCTATTGGAGTGTCCTTTGGAGGACCGTTTAATTGTGACTGAATATTTTTCCTAAAAATTTCTTTACTGTCTTTTGTCAGAACAAAATCAAATGAAATTGGACTCTGCTCTTTTTTGATTTGATACAGCTCTTTTAAATCCACATAAAATATGATATTTTCATTTGTGTTGATATTTGTGGGGTTCCACCACAAGTCAATCTGGTACATAGCAGCTGCATATGCTGATAATGGGAGATTGACTTGCTTTGCAGGACTGATCGAAAATTCCATCTTTGGTTCCTGTTGGTTCATGTTGTTTCGTATCGCAAATAGCTGATCTCTTGTAAGTACAAGATGTACTACTCTGTTTTCCTCTTCAGAGTAATCATCTATCTGTATTGATTTGTCTGATAACGGTACTCCATTTATGGAAGCATCATAATCTGTTGCAACCATCTCAAGAAATGTCTTTGGGATATGAATTTCTTCATGTACAACATTGACCTGAGTTAGCACATTGTCGTTCCAATCAAACGGCATGCTAAAGTAAACTGCTTGCAAGTCAGCAGAGTACTGAAAATCTTTAATCACATCATAGTATGAGGTGATCCCAAGATTGTTTTTGTCTTCATTTTTTGTTGTCACTTCATATGATGTCTTTTCTGGAAGGCTTAATGCGGCACTAAGAGTTACGGGCTTGTCTAAAACGTTATCGTCTCTATCCACTGTCAAAATTTGTATGTTAAACGTGTAGAGTCCAGATGAAGTAAATATCGGACCTTCCAATCTTAGGGGATTGAAATCATCTTTTTCCACCCATCCTACTTTATTGTCTTGTTTTCCAATGACTGTGACTTGATCTGAGTCTGTTTGAGTAATTTTGAGGTATAGATTTCCAAGATCATCATGAAACTTGTCTTTGAGAACTGTCTTGCCATCCTTTATTACCTCAATTAGATATGTTACATTTTCTATTACTGCCTGTGTTTTTGAATCAGATAGGTTTAGGGTCATTTCATATTCCTTGTTGCTTGGATCAAATCTAGGCGGAGTTGCAAAAATCGAAAGAGTTGCGTTATGGTTTCCAATAGCTACGGATGGAAGAACCTCAAATCCAAATCCATGACCATAAGCACTACCGACTAGCGAAAAATAAGCCACTACAAATAGCAATGACAAACTTTGGTATGGCGTCAAGGCTAACAAAAATCGCAAACCTTTGTAGATCTGAATTCCCCACTTAGAACTTTTTCACCCCTTGTCAAGACATAGTATTGGTACGTGCCCACAGGAGAACCATAAATTAGAATCGTATCCATATCATTTGAAGGAATGTATTTTGAGGTTACATTCAAACCTTCAATGTAAAATCTATGTCCTATCTCGTCACGATTTATAATATTGAGGAAGTAAGGATAATCAGAACGCATGACAAGCGTTGGATCTAGTCCTCCAATACCCCTTACTCCAATAACGTGTAGTTGGTTATCTATTTGTTCTAGTGCTATTGTCTGTTCCACTTTCTCACCAAGCAACAGCGATCTTTCTCTTACGTTTCCCTGACCAACATAGGCTATTGCTAGTACAAAGAAAGCAAAGCCTGCAATTACTCCAATTACGATGAATGTTTTTGTCGATTTCATTATTGTCACTTTTTTAGCAATTTCCAAACATATGGATTCTTATTTTAGTAATGCTTTTTGTTTGATGGTTATACTAGTTTCTTTATTATAGTGCTTGATAAAAATTAAAAATTATGCAAAAGGTGTATCTTGACATAAAAGGCAAGTACAAAATTCTTGCCATCCTTTCTGCTCAAAACAGGCATTGAATAATTCAGATGACTATGACTTAAAATAAGCAAAACCCAAATTTTGGACACATGGACCTGACTCAAAAATACGGCGATGTACGCCTTGGATACCTCTTTGCAATACTGGCAGCTGCAATGTTTGGTTCTGTTTCCACACTGGCAAAGCCGCTAGTATCTACTGTAAACCCGTTATTGCTTGCATCTGTAGTCTATCTTGTCTCTGCTGCCACGCTGACTCCACTTGCTCAAAAACAAAGACTTCCACCTACAAAGAGGAATTATCTTTTGATACTTGCAATATCTCTATCTGGTGCTATAATTGCACCCAGTTTGTTTTTTGCTGGATTGACCCATGCTTCGGCCTCTGATGCCGCATTGTTAACTAATGGCGAAGTGTTCTTTTCGGTTTTGCTTGCAATGATATTTTTCAAAGAAAGACTTGGATTGCTTGGATACATTGCAACATTTCTGGTTTTGATTGGAATGGTTATAGTTACAACTGATCTGAATTTTTCAGATTTTACCTTGCAGAAGATCCACTATCAAGATATGCTAATCATCATCTCGATGCTGTTTTGGGCAATTGATAATAATCTGAGTAGAATATTGGCGCAAAAAGTTAGTGTTGCAAAAATTGCTCAGGTAAAATCGGCAATAGGCGGGTCTGTCCTGTTTGGCATTGCTGTGTTTGGTTTTGGAGTCTCAATTAACATCCAGATATCGCAGATTGTGCCAATTCTGGCTCTTGGCGCAATAGGATTTGCAGCCTCGCTTTACTTTTTCTTGCAGAGCCTAAAGCAAATAAACACGGTTAGGACAGTTCTGATATTTTCCATGTCATCTGTATTTGGGCTTGCAGCAGCGTTTATTTTTCTACAAGAGCAGATCAGCTGGTATCAAATCATGGCTGCAGGAATTATGATATTTGGGATATATCTAATGAACCGAAAAGAAGCGTCGATTAATCCTTAGCTTTTCCATCAAATTCAAAAGATAAAATTTTGGATAGGAATATTGTAAGCGTTCCAATCGCTTTCTGCCGTTCTTTTATTTTGTAAAATTATCGTAAAGGGACTCGCACCCACTGTGGGTTGTGATACCATCCGGTCCATTAATATCATAAAACAAGTAATTTTTTATTTTATCTGACAAGTACTTCAAGAAATTTGGTGAGTTTTTTATCCAATGTGTGTTTTTCAATCTCGGCTTTTATCTTGTCTGTAATTACAAAGTAATTGTTTCCAAATATTTCCTTTAGAATTGTGTTAAGATGCCCAGGGCGTGTATAACAGTCAGAAAACCTGCAATAATAATCTGCAAATAGTCTTTTTTCAACTAGTGCATATGTTTCCTTGCTTATATCAAGCAGTGTTTTTTCTATGGCTGCAGAGACTAGATCTCGTCTTGTTTGTTCTTTTGGTGTCAACGAGATATGATTTTGATTTTCATGTTTAATAAGATACCGAAATTTAATTTTGAATAATCAATATAATAAATTCAGAGATTGAGTGCATTGCAATCATTTTGAGAATGACTTGATTCTATAAATCATTATAGAAAATGCAAGAAAGGCTTTAAAAAATCAAGTATCGCAGTGACAACAAATGCCATCATGATTTTTCTTGCATCCTGGGCAGCTAATGGCTCCACCAAAATGACATTTACAGTCACAAATTTGTTTCATATCTAATATGATAGTAAAGATTCTACCATATACATAAGGAATGTTGAAGAGATAAAATTTCAATTGGTATTTTAAAGGTCAAAATCAAACTACGAAAATGCAACGATTTAAAACAGGAAAATGGGATCTTTCCTGTCTTGCTAAAAATCAAAACAGCCCTCAATTTGCACAAAAGATTCAAGATGTTGAAAAAAAGGTAAAGCAGTTTGAAAAAATAAAACCAAATCTAAAGCCAAACATACAGTCAAAAAAGTTTCAAAACATCCTACATGATTTAGAAGAGATTTCAGAAAAGATTAGCATTGTTGCAGGCTATGCGCATCTTTCCTATGCTGCAAACACCCAGTCAGATGAGGCCACATCGCTTGTAACAAAGATGACAAAGCTTGCAGCAGATATTGAAAATCGTACACTTTTTTTTGATTTGTGGTGGAAAAAAAAGATTAATGAGAAAAACGCAAACAGGCTCATAAAAGATGCAAGCCAGCTATCAAATTATCTAAGACACAAACGTCTTATGGCAAAATATTCTCTTAGCGAGCCAGAAGAGAAAATAATAAACACACTTGATGTTACTGGTATTTCTGCTCTAGTCAAATTATATGACAAGATAACAAATACATTTGAATATATTGTAACTATAAACGGCAAAAAGCAGAAAATGACAAGAGAAGAGCTTACTAGTCTTGTTCGAAGCTCAAACCCAAAGACAAGAGAAGCTGCCTACAAGACACTACTTGGCAAATATTTTGAAAATAAAGGTGTGCTAGGCGAGATTTACCAAAACATTGTATTAAACTGGAAAGATGAGGGAATTGAGATCAGAGGGTTTTCTTCGCCAATCTCGATTAGAAATATTGGAAATGATGTTGATGATAAAACCATAGATTCACTTTTAGATGTGTGTAAGAAAAATGCCTCTGTATTTCAAAAATTCTTTTTGCAAAAAGCAAAACTGTTAGGGCTAAAAAAACTTCGCCGATATGATCTTTATGCTCCTGTCACATCAAATGCTAAAGAAAAAAACTATTCTTATGACAAATCAGTAAGATTAGTCCTAGATTCACTTTGGAAGTTTAGCCCAAAATTATCAGATTTTGCAAAAGAAGTTTTTGTAAAAAAACACATTGATTCAGAAATCAGACGCGGAAAACGAGATGGTGCCTTTTGTAGTACCATATCACCAAAAATTGCACCATATGTTCTTGTAAATTTTACAGGAAAGATACGTGATGTATTTACGCTTGCACATGAGCTAGGCCATGCAGTACACAGCACAGCAGCATCTGACAAATCAATTTTGGTTTTAGAAGCACCATTGCCTCTTGCAGAGACTGCATCAACGTTTTCAGAATTACTGCTATATGATAACTTGGCAAATGAAATATCAGATGAAGAAAAAAGACTGTTACTTGCAGAAAAAATCGATGATCTTTATGCTACCATACTAAGGCAGGCATTTTTTACGCTTTTTGAGACAAAAATCCACAACCAGATAGCAAAAGGCACCATAGTTGATGAGATATCAAAAACATATCTTTACAACCTAAAAGAGCAGTTTGGCAGCTCAATTAGCCAAATAGATGATTTTTCACTAGAGTGGAGCTGTATTCCACACTTTTATCATACACCATTTTATTGCTATGCCTATTCGTTTGGAAATCTTCTTGCATTATCATTATTTCAAAGATACAAAATTGAAGGAGATGATTTTGTTCCTATTTATCTTAAAATTTTAAGAGCTGGCGGCTCACAAAAACCAGAATCACTGCTTGCAGAATATGGATTAGATATTAGAAAAGAAAAGTTCTGGCAAGATGGATTTGATTATATAAAAAATCAAGTAAAGACACTGACATCGTTAAATTAATTTTTAAAAATGGGGCTGGCAGTCTACGCATCGACTGCCAGTCATTGTTCCCCTTCGGTTTGAATCGATGTCAAACTGTGTTGCTTTGAGAAGAATTTAAACCTTTGAAAATTATTTTGTTATTTTTGATTCAAGGATTAGTAAGCTTAATACTTTAAGTCAATATGGCCATTTTGTGTACAAATTTGCAGTTTTGATCTCAGTTGCAGTGTTTTTGATTTTTGCTACAAACTTTGTGTCTGCTCAAAAGCCGCAGCTTGCTACTTTTCAAGAAATTTCCCAAGTTATAGTTGACCAAAAACTTTCAAACAATGTTACTGCGTCTGTTACTTTACAGACTACAAGCAACCAAGAGATAAGAATACCAACAGAGCTTGAAAGAAAAATACTTGATACAGAAGACCTAATTGCAGTTGTAGTAACAAGTGAGGAACGTTGTGTTCTTGGAGTAGAGTTTGATTCTTGTATTTTGATAAATATCTCAAGGGAAGGAATTGAAGGCGGCATTACTGCCATTCAAGACAAGGGAAAAGAGGTAGGAGACTCGCTTATTGATGAGCTAAACGCTGCACTAGATACGGATGCAAAGTTTCATTCAGTTTTTGTTCATTTTCAAGATGAGGCAAATGTTGCGCTAGACACATCAGGGATTGTATCTGGCCGCGGTGCTGTATCTGCAGTATATACAATGCCAAAAGAAGATACTGCATCAATGTATGAAAAGCTTACATCTATTCTTCTTCCTCAAATAATCCGAGATTCAGGGGGTTTTTACAATACGGCAAAGAATCTTGCATCTGAGCCAAACGCAAAAATGACATTTTCAATTCTACCAGAAAACCAAATTGCACTTTATCAGATAAAACTAGCAGTGTATTATCCAAACAGTGCAGATGATATTAGAATAGTAGAACCTTTAAAATTTTTAAAAACTGAAAAGCTTGAAAGATCAAATTATTTTTCGCAAGGATTCTATCCACTAAATTCGCTGTTTCAGATGATTGTACTAACCCAGGAACCACTCAAAGTTAAAGAAGTAAACAGCAAGATAATACCAACTGTTTTAGTAGATGGTGAGAAATTTCCAGAAGATATTACTCAGAAAGGATGGAGCTTTATCTCAGAGTCTGGAGACAGAATAGAGGCAATGTATCTATTTGGAAAAGATTTTGTTGCAACAAATGATGAGCTTGTCTTGACACTAACATCTGCTGACAATACAGAGCCTATCAAAGAAAATATTGCCGAGTCTAGCGTGCAAGAAATTGATCTGTCACAGGTCTATATTATTGTGGGAATAGTAGCAGCTGCAGCTATAGCTATTGCGTTTTATCTAAAAGGATTTAGAGCAAAACACTAGAAAATCATTACTGCTGCTGCAAAAACCGTAGTCCATCTTCCTTGTTTGTCGCCAATTGCAGTCTGTGTAATGTTGCTTGTTTTGTAAATTTGGCCAGATATGGTCCATTGTTGTCTTTTTTCATCCCAGCTCTTATCAAAATCAAATGGAATTCCAAGTGATGATGCAAGCATCTGTGCTGCAATGTCTTCTGCATAGTCTCCTGCCTCTTTTTCGGTTTGGCCAAATGACTCGTATTCTGAAAGATATCCATAGTGTGTTTTGTCTGTGGGCTGAGCTACGCCAACTGAAGCAGCAGTCAATCTATGAGGTTCATTGGTTTGGTTTCTAGAATAAATTGTAAAAAGTATCTGTCCGGGTTTGATTAGTTCTAGACCTTCTCTTTTTGAGATAAGTTTTGCGTTTGGCGGAAAAATACTTGAAATTAGGACGATGTTTGTTCCTGCAATTCCAGCATCTCTTAGCGCATACTCGAAGCTAGTGAGTCGGTCCTCATGTACACCTCTTCCTCGTGTAAGAAACAGTTTTTTTGGAACTAGTTCCAACAAATCTTAAACTTTGAGAAAATTTTCATTATTTATACTTTGATTAATTACAAATTAGTTTAGCTGTTTTAGTGTTTCAGCTATTTCTTTTCCGTGATTTTCAACATCAATGTCATGAAAAATTTTCCTCACTATACCTTTTTTGTCAATGATAAAGGTTGAGCGTTTTGCAAGGCCTGCAAGGTTTAGCCTCGCATATGCCTTGCATGCTTGTTTTGTAGGGTCGCTTAGGTGCAGATATGGAATATTATATTCGTCAACAAACTTTTTTTGGTCTTCTACTGTGTCAACTGAGATTGCAAACAACACAGAGTCGGTTGCAACTATATCAGAATATGCAGATATGACGCTTTTTGCCATCTTGTAGACTTTTTTTGAAGGACATGCAAAAAGATGGTTTTTTGAATAAAAACACAACACAACATTCTTTTTTTCTTTAAAAGAATAAAGGCTAGTTGTACTCCCATCGCTTGCTTTTAGCTCAAAGTCAATAGCGGTATCTCCTTCTTTCATTAGTCTACAGTAAAATTTCTGCCATATAGTTATATCAATAGTTTGGTTAGATGTAAAAAGATAGTACCGTTTATAGAATGATTTGAGTACGAAAAAACATGGATTTTAGCAACTTTACTGCATTATTTGCACTGGATACAATTTTACAATCAGAAGGATTTGTTATTGGATACTACGTTTTTACAGTTGCAACATCACTTATTCTAATCAAGGAAACAAAGAATCGGTTTTATGATTTAAAAAAAGGAATAAAATCAATCAAGTTTGCACCGCTGGCATTTGGAATTGTGTTAGCCTATGTTCTTTTTGCATACCAATATGTTGATTCAATTCCTATTTTGAATTGGAGCTGGCTTGGATACAATATTGCCTTTGGTCCTTTTGCAAGTGAAGGATTCTGGGGAATTGTACCGTTTGTTCCAATCTTGATCTACATGTTTATTCACATAAACTATGTTGAAGAGTTGTACTTTAGAAGATCAAAAAAGATGGTAATTGCTTGGGCACTTGTCCACATTGCAATGGGCATAAAGGTCCACATGGCAATAATGCTAATACCTGTTGGGTTTATTTTCAAATATATCTATGACAAAAAAGGTCTGACACATTCTTATGCAATGCACTTTGCGACAAACATTTTGATTGTTATAACATTATTTCTTTCGTTTGTCCCGTAGCTTTGGTTCTTGGGTTAAAAACACATAACCAAACAAGCCCCCAAGGCAAAGATTGATCACACCAAGAAATACTACCATAAGATATGGGTTAGGACCGTAAAGACCAAAGACTATTCCCCATCCACCTGTTCCAAAAAAAAGTGCCATCAAGATCTTTAGTCTTTTTGGTTTGATGTATCTCATCGACGTTGCTCAAGTAATTACGATATTAAAGAGTGATGGTATCTTGATAACATTTTAAACTGTCCGGATTTTGTTGTTACATCGTGCCAATGTAGCTCAGCCTGGCTAGAGCACTCGCCTTGTAAGCGAAAGGTCGCGAGTCCAAATCTCGCCATTGGCTCCATATCATCATTAAACAAAAGATATAGAATCCACCACTATGCTCATTTCTCGTTCATTCTCAATATTTGATAATGGTGGAAGTGTTTTGAACTCACTTGCATCCAGCGATATTATGTTTTTGCCTGGAGATATAGCCAGATTTTCTATCAAAATGTCAATTGGTTGTTCTGACAGAGTTTTTTCAACTAGAATTTCATTATTAAAACTAGATGAGATATGATTTGATGGTATTGTAGAGCTTAACAAAATTTGTAGACTTAGATTTTGTGTTTTATTGGAAGGGTTGATTATTACTATTTCAGAATGCATGCCTGCTAATCTCACCAAAGCTCCTCGCTCATCTGAAAATACTGTATTGTCCCATCCATTTCCAAGCAAAATAAATGGTTTTTTTGAATCACTTTTAGGTATCTTGTAAGCAACTACGTCAGAATCTTCGTAAAATGGTGAATCTTGATTTAGTATTTTACTCATTTGCTGTTTTAGTGTAGGTACAAATTTTGTTCTAATGTGTTCGTCAAGAGGACCTAATTCGGTTTTCTTGTGAAGTATTACATAACCAATGTTATAATGATTCAAAATAGAAATTCCAACCACTCCAAGGTCTTGTTTAATAATATCATCAGTAAATGCAGGATAGAAAAATTGTAGGAAAAAGTAATTTTGAAGGAACCTTTCTGCCTCAGTCGATTCTCTAGTAGCCCAGCCACCAAAAATTGGTTTTTCGTGAACAGCTTGGAAATATTGGTATAGCGTATCAGATTGTAAATTAAGATATCCTTGCCCACCGGTTGGTGCCTCTAGTATAGCAAAGTTACCTTGATCTTTTTTTATTGTATCATATATTAATGGTATTTCTTGTACAGTTGTTGGATAAGGGATCACAGCAAATTCCAGTAAAATAAAAAACATAATAGTTACACCTAAAGTAACCGCCTTTTTTGATGACTTGATTTGTTGTTTCATTATTCCATCAATGGCATATGCGGAAAGTACTGCTAATGAAAGAGTAGTCATAACTACAAATCGAGAAGGCACTCTGTTAAAATCCCAGCCAGGGATTAAGTCATAAAGTACTTTTCCAGGTAAAACGTACCCCGTTAACTCATTGAGAAATCTTAGCTCTGGACCTAGTGTTAAGATTGTAAATACTAACAATATAAGTACCCAAAAAACAAGATGTTTGTTTCTAAACCAGATTATAGCTATGCCTGCTAATGCAAGCGGTATGATTCCTAGAAAAATTACTTGCTCCATCTGGAGTCGCATAAGGGAAGTTCCAAACATAGTGTAAATAGAGTCTGCAAATACGTATCCAGTCAAATTATGAATTGAATGTAAAGAAGATGGAATTAAAAAAACATTTTCTATGCTTGCTGAATAAATATTGATTTCAGATATAGGTCTCTTGTATGGTTCTTCGTCAAGTGTAGATGAAATTACTAAAAGCATTGGGCTTGACAGGATAAAAAAAACAATTCCTGCGATAAGAAAATGAATAAGAAATGTTTTATTAGATATGCTTTTTTTACGAATTAAGTAAATTGTTAAAAATAAAATCACAAACACAAGCATAACAAAAGCATATGTTAATTGTGTAAGAACTGCTAGAAACAAAAATACGCCAGCAAATACTGGATTAATTTTTGATTTGGTTTCTGTCATTTTAAATAAAAATAGTATAGACAATGGTATCCATACTATGAACGCCACGTCTACATGAGATAGTGCTTGTGTTGTATGATATGTGCTAAAAGTAAAGATGGCGCCTGCTGCAAGAGACGCAATAAAGTTATTATTAAAACGATGTACTAGTAGAAAAGATCCATAACCACCAAATACAAAACCGCCAAACCATAGCATATTCCAAATTTGTACGTAATCAAGAAATTGGAAAGCATATGAAAATAACATTGTAAAAAGACTTTCTTTTCCTATATTTACTCCGGTTGGGTAAAATATGTAATCGGTTTTTAACCAATCCAGATTATTATCAAATGCATATTTTGTCCACCACCATTTCCATACGTTATTCCATATGTCAGCTCCAACACCTGCAAACGAGGTTCCAAAATTTGCTATTACTGGAAATGTTAGAATGGCAGTCAGTATAAAGAAGATCAAAATTACGCTAAGATGAACAAAAAGTGATTTCCCCTCAATTGATTTCAGAACATTCTTCAATTGTTGATTTTACATTCAAAAACATGTTAATAAACTGAAAATTGGAGTAGTTTTTTCAAATTAAGAGTGGAAATTTTTTCTAGTAAGGGTTTATTAGACGGCATAAGGGCTGATGATTTATCGGAATAATGACGGACTAGCAATGAGCTTTTTCTGTCATTGCTTTGAAATGATAAAAAAATGACAACGTTTGAACAATTAGGAATTACAAAATCAATCCTTGATGGACTAAAGGAGATCGGCTTTAGCGAAGCTTTTCCAATACAGGTAGCCACTATTCCTGTTTTACTCTCAGGTAGAGATGTTGTTGGACAAGCACATACTGGTACAGGAAAAACTGCTGCATATTCGATCTCAATGCTTCAAGGTATTACACCAAGAAAAAAGATTCAGGGCATAGTCATTGCGCCTACCCGAGAACTGGCAATTCAGATAACTGAAGAGATAAGAAAATTTGCAAAATATACTGGAATTAAAGTTGCAACTGTGTATGGCGGACAAGGAATGGTGCTTCAGCTTGATGCGCTAAGAAGAGGTGTCGAGATTGTAGTTGCCACGCCTGGCAGAATAATTGATCATCTAAAACGTGGGTCAATAAGACTTGATGATGTAAAGTATGTTGTCCTTGATGAAGCAGATACGATGCTTGATATGGGTTTTATAGAAGATATTGAATTCATTTTAGATCTTACACCAAAAGATAAGGTAATGTCTTTGTTTTCAGCGACAATGCCTCCTGAGATTTTACGATTGGCAGAAAACTATCTAAACAATCCAAAACAATTTCTGCTTGATGCAGATGATCTAAGTGGCGAAGGAATAGATCAGTCATATCTTGTAATAAAGGATAGAGAAAAAATGAAGTATCTACTCCAGTTTATTAATGAAAATAAAAGAGGGCAAACGATTGTTTTTTGTTCAACAAAAAACAGAACACGTGATGTGGCAAGAGAGCTTTACAGGGAAAGATACAATGCGGTTGCAATAGAAGGAGACATGTCACAACACCAACGTGAACAATCAATGGGAAAATTTAGAACAGGAAAAGCAGACATACTTGTTGCAACAGATGTTGCAGCACGTGGAATTGATGTTCCCGAAGTAGCATTAGTTGTCAATTATGATGTGCCAAATCAAGAATTGGTTTATTTCCATAGAATTGGAAGAACCGCACGAGCAGGTGCAAAGGGAAGAGCAATAACATTTGTGTCTTATTCTTCAATTGGAGATTGGAATCTAATTAAAAGACAAACTAAAGTGCAGATGACTGACCTTAATGAAAAAATGGGAATAGTTGTGAGCATTCCAGATCCTTTAAAAAGAGAGATTAGACCTAGAAGTTTTGGATATCACAACAAAACTAGATTTTCTGACAGACAAGGCGGCAGACGTGATAGACACAGTGGAGGAAGACGCGATAAACATGATGGTGGACGAGATAGACACCAAAGATATTCTGATAAAAAAAGTTATTACGGTTTAAGAAGTCGCTGGTAAGTTTAAAGACAAGTAACTGCAATATTATTTTGTAGAAAAAATAATGCATGTTGGGTATGTTTTGTTAAACTGTGATCTAGGTGCGGAAGAATATGTGGTTGATGAGCTAAGACAGATACCTCAAGTAAAAAAGGCATATCTTACATTTGGAGCATATGATGCAATAGCAGAGATTCATGCAACAACACAAGAAGAATTTGATAAAACAGTATCATCAAAGATCAGACGGCTGGCTCGGGTAGTAAGTACAATGACACTTAATGTAGTAAATCCCGAATGATTGTTATATAAGAAAAGTAGATTTGGCTCAAATTGGAAAAAATAGAGTATATAGGTACAGTTTGGGCGATAAATCATAACAACCCCGAACCGCTTGTCAATCATTGCATAAAAAAACTGCAAGATTATGGAATAAAAAAAGAAGACATTATACTTACTGATGCTCCTGAAAATGTCAAAGTTGGTGCAATTGTAGTTGAGATCTGGCCACATCACTTGGATGTAGCACGAGTTAGAACCATAAGAAACGAGTCCTTTATCAGCGGCACTGTTATGACAATTGAGTTAAAGACAGATGCGGAAGGCAATTACATAGACTAGTTTTGAAACAAAAGGCAAAAAAAGACAAAGGTTTTAGAAAATATGCAGTTATCATTGCAGCAGTTTTGGTAATTGGCCTGACAGTGTTTTATAGCTATTCAGCAGATCAGGCAAAAATACGAGGTTTTGAATTTGGAAACCATTTACAAAGCATTCAAGACGATCTAAAAAAGATACAAACTGATTTTGAATCAAAAGTAACAATGTTAAATGAAAACAGTCTGAGTAAAGAAGAGTTCTTGTCCTATTCACAGACACACTTTCAACAGATGGAAGAGCTTATCCTACGATATGACAGGCTTGCAACGCCTGATGTCTTTGTAAATTCGGTAAAGCTATTCAAGATATCAACTCAGACTCAGCTTGAAAGTGACAGACAATTAATAGAATGGATAAAGACGGGGGACGATTCTGCCAAGATTAGATCAGATAGCCTATTTCAGGAATCTTTTGAATATGAAATGGCTGCCTTGTCTTCTTATAATTTAGCAAAAGGACAGGGCACATAATTCCTTTATTCAGGTATGATAATTACAATATATTGAAAAAATATCTACTACTACTTCCTTTGTTGCTTGTTACTCCCGAAGCATTAGCACAAGTATCCATTCAAAATGATCAAAAATACATAGGCGATGATAAGGCTTTGCACATAGTTGGCGAGATATACAATGGACTTACCGTACCCCTAAATCAGATCGAAGTTAAAGTTGTATTATATTCTTCAGATAATCAAAAAGTAGACGAAATTACTACAACGCCGCTTTTGAATACCATAATGCCTGACATGAAGGCACCTTTTGATCTTGTAATCGTAGGTGAAAATGCAAAAAGCGTTGATAGCTACTCACTTGATATTGATTACAAAATGTCTTATCCAAAAAATCAGGTAATAGAAATTACATCATCAGAATATAACCGTGATAAATTTGATAATACTGTAATTTCTGGCAAGGTTGCAAACAGAGGCGATATTACTGCAAATACAGTAGTTGTTGTGGCAACACTTTATGATCTTGATGGAAATGTTGTGGCAGTATCAAAGGCACATGCAGCTCCAGATTATCTAAGAACAAATGATGAAATGTTCTTTTTTGTAACCATATCAGACAAGTTACAAGCAAGCAAAGTCGTAAATTATGCACTTGTGGCAGAGTCAGAAGAATATACTGCAGTGCCAGAATTTCCGCTAGACTCTATCATATTGCTTGCATCATCGGTATCTGCCTATATTTTGTTTACAAAATATTCAAGCAGGTTTGTTGGAAACATTATTGCTGCTACAAATTCTAGAGCTCAATAAACTATACACGTACAAAAAATCAATTGTTACTTGTAATTTTAAAATTAATTTTGTGAAATTTTATCAAGATTAACCATTAATAAGACATTGAAGACTACAAAAGAAAATGACGATCTCAAAAGGTACTAGAGATTTTATTGATAGTTTAGTAGATTATTATATGAACGAAGCTGCCTCATACAGACAGATTGCAGAAGGATACTTGTCAGACATTGAATCCACACATGATACTGCTTTTGGGATTATAGTTGGTTGCATCTATACAGGTTTTATTCAATCATACACTAGCAAGAAAAAAACTCCTCCACTTGAAGACATACAAGAATTTCATAAAATCATAAAAGAAAAAGCACCATACATTATGAAATCTATTCTTGAAAGCAAAACTGAATCAGACAAAAAGTAGGTAAAGATAAATTCAAATCATTTGAGTTTGTGTTATGTCAGAAATTGTATCATATGTTATACAGCAAATTGTTGATAATGGCAATATTGTACAATTATCACTTGCAGAAGACGTGCAGCTTGAACCAGTTTCCCAAAAACAGCTAATCATGGACTCTGTTTCAAAAAAACTTGATCCTGAACTAAAAGAGCAGGTAACGCCACTGCTTGAGGCGATTTTGCAAGCCCAACCAACAATCAAGCTAAAAAGTTATCAACAGACTACCATAACAATTACTATGCCAAAAAAAAGATATGAGCGAATGGGACGACCTCAAGTTGGAGAAAAACTTGAGGTTAATTTAAAAAAAATTTCCTAGAGATGTTTTTCTATTTCTGAAATTGATTCTAGTGGAAGAGAGCAGCTGAAATCTTTGCAAACAAATACTGTTGTTTTCTTATCATCAAATTGCTTTCCTGAAAAAAATGGGTATTTTGATAGTGATTTTATCTGCTCTGCAATATGTATAGTAACCAAGATTGATTCTGGTAAAAACCTGCGTGAAAGAGAATCATAAATCTCTGAATTTGTTGGGTTTAGTATTGTAATTTCTATTGGTTTTTGCAAATACATGTAAATTGCATCAAGCAAATAACCAAACCCAAAGGGATTTTCTGCTGCCATTACTGCCTGAGATTCCATGATTTTAGTTGAAACGTCAAGGAGCTCTTTTTCTCCTGTAAGATGATATAATCTTAGTAATGCCTTTGCTGCAACCGAATTTCCAGATGGTAAGGAAAGATCATATGTACTTTTTGGCCTTATGATTAGATTTTCATGATTGTCTGCTGTCATAAAAAAGCATTTTTGCTTTGAATCCCAGAAATGTTCAATCAAGTACTTGCTAAGCATTTTTGCAAGATCTAGATATTCTGAATCTGGTTTAATTTCAAAAACATCAAGTAATGAGTTGACAAAAAATGCATAATCTTCAAGATAGCCTGGAATTTTTGCCGAACCGTCTTTGTATGTACGCAAAAGAGAGTTATTTTTGAGCAGTTTTTCTTGAATGAATTTGATGCAGTTTTCTCCAGCTATAAGGTATTTTTTATCATTTGATATTCTGTATCCTTTTACAAAAGCTGAAATCATCAATGAGTTCCATGATGTGAGAATTTTATCATCCAAGCCTGAAGGAATACGTTTTGCACGTGTATCAAGAAGTTTTTGTGCACCTTGGTCGAGTATTTTTTTTACTCGCTCTTCTGAGATGCCAAACTTGAATGCTACCGAGGATAAATTGATGTGACTACACAAGATGTTGTTACCTTCAAAATTTCCACCATCTGTTACGTCATAATAAAGACAAAAAACGTCAGAGTCTTTGCCTAGAATATCTTCGATTTCTCTTTTTTTCCATACATAGTATTTTCCTTCCTCACCTTCAGAATCTGCATCCTGTGCAGAAAAAAATCCACCTTCTTTTGATGTCATTTCTCTTATGACATAGTTGAGAGTTTTTGTTACGATATCAAGATAGAATGTATCTTTTGTTAGTTGGTAAGCTTCTGCATATACTATTGGAACAAGTGCATTATCGTAAAGCATTTTCTCAAAGTGTGGGACAAGCCACTGTGCATCAGTAGAATATCTATGGAATCCGCCCCCTATCTGATCAAATATTCCGCCTCGACCCATTTTGTTTAACGTCTTTAAGACAAATTCCTCAAACTTTAAAATTCCAGAAATCTTGTAGTATCTTAGCAAAAAGGAAAGATTTGCAGAGTTTGGAAATTTTGGTGCACTACCAAATCCGCCAAAAATTGGATCACCTATCTGAAGCAGATTTATTGCAGCCTCATCTAAAATTGTTTTTTCAAGCTTTGCTGGAGTGGTTATTTGTTCAGTTTTTTGTAATGTGCTGAGAAAATTTTCTGCGGCTTTTTGAACATCTTGTGGCTTTTCTTTCCACGCCTGTGAGAGCTGCCTTAGTATGCTACCAAATCCTAGTCTCCCATAGGAGTCAAGTGGCGGAAAGTACGTTCCTACATAGAAGGGCTTTTGATCAGGCGTAAGAAAGACACTTAGTGGCCATCCTCCTTGGCCAGTTGCAATCTGGCATGTCTTTTGGTAAATATCATCAATATCAGGCCTTTCTTCTCGGTCAACTTTGATGTTAATAAAATTCTCATTCATCATGTTTGCAATATACTCGTTTTCAAATGATTCATGTGCCATAACATGGCACCAGTGACATGAGCTGTATCCTATACTAAGAAAAATTGGTTTGTTTTCTTCTCTTGCTTTTTTTAATGCAGTCTCATTCCATGAATACCACTTGACTGGATTGTGTGCATGTTGTAATAGATATGGACTTGTTTCATGAATTAGACTATTTTCTGCCACGAGAATTCTTTGCATTAATTATGTATTTGTATGTACTTGAAATTTTTTGGTATTTGTAAAGTGTGCTTATAGTTCCATAACTGATTTTACACGCATGTTCCAATGTTTTGAATTGATGTTTGCGTGTTCTTTGCAAATAAATGCAGTATCGTTTGGCTCAGAACCACATTCGTATTCAAGCACATAGTCTGCTTTATTCATGCATTCAGGTATTTCGCATGCTGGCTTCATGCTCATTATTGGTCAAGGATGTTAGAATTTAGCTGATTTACAATACAGCTCATCAACATGTTTTGAACAGTTTAGTGGATTTGTTTTTACCCGATCTCTGCAAGAAACAAAATCTGGCAATGTAAAAATATAATTTGATATGATACTTTTGACATGGGCGAAAAGATGCGCGCAATGGTTTTAACAAAATTAAAAAAATCAGAAATAGAAGCACGATCTGTTCTTATTCCATAATTAATTTTTAAAAATTTCATTTATCTTAAATAAAACCCGTCTCTTCATCAAGATGTGAATTGTAGGCGCTGTCATCATACATATGAAGCTCATCAATCATCGCAAGAAAGCAATTCAATTTTAAAACTTGGGAAATGCCAAATACCACACTGTACTTGCAAGGAATATCTTGATGCAATGAGCCAAATTGATGAGGAACTGCTGTAAAATCAATGATTCATATATAAAATTAAAATAAAAAAATTTTATGAAAAAACATCAACCTTCTGATGAAATGAAAAAGGAACTTGACATTCTTTTGTCAAAGATTAATGCACTAGAGGTTTCAGCGCCAGATGATTATCAAAAAGGAGTAATCAAAGTTCTGCGTGCTCTAGTTGAAGGACAGATTCATTCAGTTAACGAGTTTGAACATTTAAAAAAGGCAATAGATCTTCTCACGCTACAACTTTTTGAAGTAAAAAGCAAAACCAATTCATGATTTTACTACAGTATCACTTAGGCCACATCCACTACATTTCATAAGAATGGTGTTTTCAAGCTCTTTTGCTTTTTGCATCTCAGAGCCACAGCACGGGCATTTCATATGTGATACAATACAAAATTGCATTATTTATGATGGCTGGGCTTCCATATTGCAGACAGGGTTGTATTTTGTAATTGTTCGTTTTACAATTTGTTCTCTTTCTTCTTTTTGTGAATCCCACATTGGGTAAATTGACAGGTATAGGTTTTCATAAGAGCCTGCATGAGAGACCCAACACTTGAATTTTTCATTTTTTGTGAAAAAGTCAGTTTCATTAGTTTTGTCTGACTCTCCAACATACAGAATGTTAAAGGCATCTTTTATTCGTGAAAACAAGACATAAACAACTTCTTCCATAGGTGGGCCCCATTCTGAAAGCTTTATTGGCCCAAGAAACTCGTAATGGAGAATTTGTATTGTCAATTATTTTGAGAATAATGTTACTAACTTTTCTGTTTTCTGTTTGTAATGACTAATAAAAGAATAAATTCCTCCATCAAGGCGATTTAGCAAATGAAAGATCCACACAACTACAAAAAAGTTGGTTACTCTATGATTGTAGTTGCAGCATCATTAGCCATCATAGGATTAATTGGACTGGCAATTGGCCATGACGTATTATTTGGAGACAGAATTCAACGAGTGAAAACAGAACAGTTCAATGAATGTCAAGCAAACGAAATGGTTGGTGAAGATTGTGAAAAATATGCAAGGATGCTAGATGAGATGGAAAGAAGCCCAATTCCATAAATGTTTGATGTTAAAAAAAGCCATTTTTGTAATCTTCCCACATGTTAAGATTCGAAGTGAGTCTATTCATCTGATAAAGCGACCCCCCTATTATTCCAGACTGATAAAATGTATACAAGTAAATTTCTGAATTTGTTGGATCGCTATGTGAAAGGGTTAGAGCAATCATTGTAAAAAAGACAAATGTTCCAACAAAAGTAAAGAAACTGTTTATTTTTCCCCCCAAGCCTACAATTCGTTTTGTTGCAGAGCCCATCAATGTAATGCTTGATACAATTAAGAAGGTAGCACCGCCATTTGATGTTACAAGATCATTAAGCCATGAAATTAGTCCATCGTTTAAAAGTGAAGCATCTGGCATCAATCCGCCTCCACTTAATGCAAAATTTACAGAGCTAAATAGGCCGCCTATAACAAAAAAGAATAGTAGTATTTTTGCTAGTCCTCGCTTAAATGGACTACGAATTTCGGCAGGATTTACAACCTTTTGTGTAATTTTCATTCCATAAAAGAATCCTATTGCAAATGATGGAGCATACATTATGTTTATCAAAATTGGTGACTCTTGGCCAATTCTTACAATGGTAGGATGAAATACGAAAAATAATAGTATGGCAGAAGCAACAGCTGCACTAAAAATTATCAGATTTGCATTTCTGTATAAGTGAGACTCTTCTGTAAGGTTCTCGTTCCAATTGTACATGCAGCGTTCTATTTGAAAATGAATTAAAGAAAAGACCAAAAAATCATTTGCTTAATTAATCAATTCTATTTACCTTTAAGCCATAATGTACATACCTATGGTAATGAAGCTGCCAGTTTCATTATTTGTAATTGGTTCCATAATCATAGCATTTGGAATAGTATTTTATCTTCAGGGTCAGGGAATAGTTGGACCCCAAGAGTCATTTATGTATGAAAATCCAAGCTGGATAACTTATGGTCTACAGATCGCAATTATTGGAATACTGATTATTGGTGGAGGAATAGGAGTAAAAATTTACTTTACAAAAAACGCTAGCTTGTAACTCTCAGTGTTACAGTTGAGCGAATTTTTCCTAGTTTTCTAATCTTTGATGCGATTAATTCATTCATTTTACTCTCATTTTCTGTTTCTGCTTCAACAATTAGATCGTAATCTCCATATGTTATGGTAACATCTTTGATTCCATCTATTTTTTTTAATTGTAATAATAGCTCATGTTCTGTTCCTATTTCACAGCTGACCAAAACATAGGCCTTCTCCATTGGCATTAATTTAGTGGATTTAGCCTATTAGGATATCTACATGGTGTGACAAACATGCCAAGGATTCTTTTCTAAATATTTTTGATGATATTCTTCTGCCTTGTAAAAAGTTGAAGCTGGTTTTATCTCAGTTACAATCTTGTTGCCAAATCTTTTCATTGCCGCATCTTGTAGTTTTTCCATCATAGCTTTTGCAGTGACCTCTTGTTCTGGACTATGATAAAATATGGCAGATCTATATTGTTCTCCAATGTCAGGACCCTGTCTATTAAGAGTTGTTGGGTTATGGTTATTCCAAAAAATCATCAGCATCTCTTCATATGATATGATCGATGGATCATATTCTATCTGAATAGCTTCTGCATGACCTGTCGTATCTGAACAAACATCCTCGTATGTTGGATTTTCTAGTACCCCCCCAGTATATCCTACCATTGTGGAAGTAACGCCTTTTACTTTTCTGAACAATTCTTCTACTCCCCAAAAACATCCTGCTGCAAAAGTTGCCTTCATGGCTATAATTTGCCTATTCTTTTAATAAACTCTAAGACTAGAATCCTGCCAAAATTGGATCTGTTGGTTTCATGATTTCGCGCAGCAGTATGGTAGCAAAGGATCCACGCGAGAGGGTGAAGGAGATGGTATTGTCATGTATAGCATAATCATTAATTTCTACAGATACGTGTCTAAAGCCGCCTTCGTTGCTTACCTCTTGCATTTCTTTTATGAAAAAATCTTTTGGCGCGATCTCTTCTTCTTTTAAGATTTTCGATATTTGATAATCAAATCTTGTTTTCTTAAAATATGAATATCCAACAAATGGGACTGCTAGTAGCTGGCTAGGATCGTTAACAAATCTTCCAATCAGACCATTTTTGTCATAACACACATCATTTTCTTGCGGTAAAAACAATTCCTCACCATCTAAAAATGCCCTGCTCAGAGTTTTATTAAAAATAAAAGATTGATATGCTTGAATGTAGAGTCTTTTAATTGAAACTGGCAATGCTCTAATTGCAGTTAATGAATTACCATGTTTTAGGAACTCATTAATGACAATTCGTTCAAGATCCATTTGTGGTGGGATTTTTCCAACAATCTGTGGAAACGCGGACTTGTCTACCATCTTTTTCCGCAATTCATTATTTTCTTGAGAATCATATTCTGATGTAAAGCTCAAAATTAGGTTTACTGCTTCATCAAAATTTCGCTGCGCTATAGCTTTACCAATTTTGTGAGTGACCGGTCTTTTTGTGCCAAATCTTTGATATCCATAAAAATTTAGAATCTTATCAAATTCTGAAAATTCCGTAATGTTTGGGTTTGCGTCAGTTATTTTAATTGTAAAGTGATTTCCAATCATATCTTTTTTTGATAATGGTTTTTGAACAAATCCAATTCTTTTTAATGAATATTTTTTGTCTGTTATATCGTCAATTGATTGTGATTTGTTCATCGAACAAACGAATTGTTCTGTTGTTGCCGCTGCGTCTTTTAGACCAAGTGTTTTTAATCGCAAACCGTGTTTTTTGAAAATATCGTTTAATGCATGATGTGAGTCAATTCCATGCTTTTTTAGTTTGTAAACTGCATAGCCTGGTTTTTCAGTAATTGATGATTCTGCTTTTTTTGATAAAACCTCAGATACCAGAAAATCCTCATTTTGAGTTCTGATTTTTCCTCCACAACCGGAAAACTTTGTACTATATACTAGAATGCCAATTTCCTTATCGATTTTAGGTATCACTTTTCTATTGTTACAGTGACAAATTGAGAAACTGATACCTCATCATTTTGTGTACCTAAAAGAACTTTGTATGTACCAGACAATGCATTATTGTTTGCTGCAATGATTACTGAAATTAATACTGGTTGATTTTCTGATATTTCTTGTTCATACCTGTCAAGAGTTACTATGATGTCTGAGAACTGTCCAGTGTTAAATGAAGTAAATGATATTTTTCCAGTTGATGATGGAATAACTTTCATTAAAAGCTCTGCATTTTCTCCTTTTTCCAAAGTGATTTCAGTTTGTTTTAGCTCGATTTGAAATGGAAGTGGAGTTGAAGTATCAAGAACTGCGATGTTATTTTCAACCCACTCTGTAAACCATATTTTGTCATTTTGAATTGTAAAGTCAAATATCTGAGCTATACCACAATCAGCCATAGGATCACAGTCTGCCCACGATGGGTTTTTAGACGGAATGTTATACTCTACAAGTGATTCTTTTTGTGGATCAAAAATTCCAATACGATTTGCTGATTGTTCGTTAAAAACTAGTCTTCCCTTTTGATCAAAGGCATTCCAATATGGGCCAGATACCGGTGTCTTGATAAGTCCTGTTGCATTCCCATATGATGAAACATCAGGTTTTGTTGTAATGTATTTTGTAAACTTTTCAGAGATTGTATCAAAACTATAGAAAAAACTGCTAGATGTGTCTACTATCCATATTCTTCCGTCATTTCCAACAGAAATACCATTTGGTGCATTCATTGCTGGTAGTTGGAATGTTTTGATGAAATTAGAAATCTGAATATCATCTTCCTCGACCAGAGCATTTTCCTCAAAGTAGCTTTTTTGATCAAATTTGACAAGAATTCCACCTTGTTTGAACTGCCAGTTTGTATACCAAATATTTCTATCAGAATCTATCGCAAATGCTCCTGTAAATGAATTCTTGAGAGGAGATGTTACAATATTGTAGGCTATTTCGTCCTTAGATGAAGTGGCAGGATCTAAAAACGTAATTTTGTTACCTGTGAAATCGTTAGTTATGATTTGCGAGCCTACTATCTTAAGACGTTGTGGAAGTGCATCTCCTGCTGTTGGATAACCTAACCTTTGATATTTTTCATCTTCGATTGAAAATTTCCAGATAGAATCATGTACCTCATCTGTAAACCATATGGAAGCATCTGGAGAGTATGCAATTCCCCACATCATAGAACGTGCCTTTGGTGGCCATTCTGGATTTTCATATTCTGTAAATGATTCTGAATTTGGATCAAACTTTGCAAGTTTTCCAGTATTGACCTGCGCAAACCACACATTGCCGTCTGGATCAGTTGTAATAGCAAGTGGCTGAGTACATTTTGTTGGAATTTCATATTCTTTAATGTAGGTATTTGATTTTGCATCTTCGCTACCACAAAACTGTGCACGTTGATCATCAGAAAAATTATCAGCCGGAGTACCTGTAACTGTTGATTTGTCTTCAGGAGGAGGCAGTAAATTAGGAATGGCAAGGGTTACAGTAGAAGTGACAAGGATGATGCCAAAAAATGCTGCTACGATAAGTCCTTTGGTTTTTTTCTTCACAGATGCAAAAATATCCAACCTTGTTATATCTTATTCCAATATAACAAACAAGATTTACTGATATGTTATAGTAATTTGTATTTTCCAGTAATTTTATCTATTAGATCTTCTGGTGCTGGACCCAATGAAATGCAGGTACTAGTTCCAGGTTCGATTTGAGTGTGTCCTGCATCTGAAACTTCAGACCATGGAACATTTAGCGAGATTGCAAGTTTTTTTATTTCTTCGATTTCTTTAAGACTTTCTACTTTAACTACAACCTTTTCTTGACCATTCCACCATTCCTTAAACCAGGCAGGATTTGATTTTCTTACATTTTCAGCACCAAGTAATGATGCATGTGCTACCTGAGCTGCAATCTTGCCTTTACCCATGCCAAGATCAGTTCTTACTGCAATAACCTGCTTTATGCCTGCCATGTATATGGTGATAAAAAGACATTATGAAAAACTTTTGAATTAAATAATTGCACCTTGGATACCATTTGTGGACTATGAAGTTGTAATAGCAGGTGGAAGTATTGCAGGCTTGATTTGTGCAAGAGAGATTGCAGAGAAAGGATACCGTGTTTTAGTTGTGGAGGAAGATTATGAGATAGGAACGCCTGAACATTGTGGAGGGCTGGTAAGCGTTACAGGATTACAAGAGTTAGGCGTAGTTCCGCACAGAAAAACATACGAACATAGAATAGATACTGCGGAGATTTTTTCGCCAAATGGTAAGAGCTTTGTCATAAATTCGACAAAACAAAATGTCGTAGAAATAAACAGAAGAGAGCTTGACAAGCAAATAGCACGCCAAGCACAACAAAATGGTGCAGAGATCAGAGTAAAGACTAGCTTTCAGGGTATTACCGATGATGGAGTAAAGCTATCTGACGGTAATGTAAGATGCAAGGTTATAGTTGATGCAAGAGGTGTTGCAGCTCTTATAAACAGAGAAAGAGATGGAATTCTTTCTTCTGCACAACATGAAGTGTATGCAGACTGGATAAAGAAAGGAAAAGTTGAAGTTTATTTTGATCAGGAAAAATATCCTGGCTTTTTTGCATGGATAATCCCATCATCTGATGGAACAGGCAAAGTAGGCGTTGCTGGTAGGGCAATAAATGTCTCATCCGCAATCGAAGATTTTCTTTCAAAAAAAGGAAAGTATTCAATTATTAGAAAAATTTTTGCGCCAATCTGGATAAAAGGCCCAATTGATGAATTTGTATCAGACAATATAGTGACAATTGGAGATGCTGCAGGGCAATCAAAACCAACAACGGCAGGTGGAATCTATTCGTGTGGTATTGGAGGTTTGTTTGCAGGACGAGCAATTGTAAAATTTCTAGAAACTGGAAATAACGAAGAACTTAAAGAATATCAAAAAAAATGGAAAAAAAAATTTGGAAAAGAGTTTGACAAGCAATTGCTTGCAAGAAGATTACTTGAAAAATTGGATAATGAATCAGTAAATAAATTGTTTAATTCTGTAACCCCTGAAATTATAAACGAGATTTCAGAAGGCGACGACTTTGATTTTCACACATCTTCGATAATCAAACTTCTTGGCATCAAACGATCTTTTGGTGTTGCACAAACAATTCTTGGCGAACAAATTAAAAGACTGTTGACCCAATAAAATGAAACTATGCTAAGCAAGGTATAAATTCGGTCGCAAGAGAGTCAGCACAGTATGTCTTCTACTTTGTCGTTACCTGTTTGTACTTGTTGCCATAGACATATCATGCCAAATGACAAGTGTGTCAAGTTCAACTGCCCAAATTGTGGCAAGGTACTGATATGGAGATGCCAGAGTTGCAGGGAGGCTGCAAGGGCTTATACTTGCGAGTCTTGCAAATTTGAAGGGCCATAAAATGGCAAGGTTACTAATCATAGCCAAAGTTCTCCCTACCGGAACAGAAATAGATCTGGACAACTTGGCAAAAAAGATCAAAGATTCACTCAAAGACGGAATTGTACTATCAAAATATGAAAAGGAACCATTAGCATTTGGTTTGTATTTTATCAAGGCAGAGTTTCAGTTAGATGACAAAGAAGGGCAGATGGACTCACTTGAAAATGCAGTCAAATCTGTAAATGGCGTAAGTGAGTTTGAAGTGTTAAACATGAGTAGAATGTCAGTTGATGTAAAATAGGTGTGACTAGTTGACGCGAAAAGATGATGTTTTACAGCTTAAAGTTGGAGAAGCAAAACAGCGAGATGTAGGAAAAAAACGTGTAAGAATGGGCCCTGAAGCTATGGACTTTTTGAAAGTAGCGCCAGGGGACGTTGTTGAGATTACAGGTAAAAGAGCTAGTTGTGCAGTTGTATGGCCAGCAGATGAGGATGAAAAGTTTCCAGATATTGTCAGAATTGATGGCCAGACAAGAAAAAACATTGGTTCTGCAATAAATGATGTTGTAAATATTAGAAAGGTTTCTGCAAAGACTGCAAAATCTGTAGTGTTGATGCCAGTAAGCGATGTTGTGACAGTCGATAAAGAATTTACCGATTTTGTAAAAAATAGGCTGAAGGGCTTGCCACTATCACAAGGCGATGAGATTTCAGTTATGATACTTGGAAACTCGATGGATTTTAAAATTAATAAAATCACTCCAAAAACTGTTGCAAAAATTGATCGTTCAACAACACTTTCAATTCTAACTGAGGCTTCAACTGACCGCAAGCTACGCGTTACCTACGAAGAGGTTGGCGGATTAAAAGAGGAAATTAGAGCCATGAGAGAGATTGTGGAGCTTCCTTTGCGACACCCAGAGGTGTTTAGTAGACTTGGGATAGAACCACATAGTGGCATTTTGCTTTATGGACCACCTGGATGTGGTAAGACATTGATTGCCAAAGTACTTGCAAGCGAGTCTGAAGCAAACATGTATTCGATTAATGGTCCTGAGATAATGAACAAGTATTACGGTGAAACCGAAGCTAGGCTAAGAGATATTTTCAAAGAAGCAAAAGACAATTCTCCAAGCATAATATTCATTGATGAAATAGATGCCATTGCACCAAAACGAGAAGAAGCATATGGAGATGTAGAAAAAAGAGTTGTAGCTCAGCTTTTAGCTTTGATGGATGGCCTAACTGACAGAGGAAATGTTATCGTTTTAGGTGCAACAAATAGACCAGACAGTGTAGATCCTGCACTTAGAAGACCTGGTAGGTTTGATAGGGAAGTAGAAATCTCTGTTCCAAATCAGGAAGGACGATATGAAATTCTACAGATTCACACACGTGGAATGCCTATTGCTCAAGATGTAGATTTGAAAAAACTTGCAGATGAATTTTATGGATACACGGGTGCCGATATCAAATCTTTGTGTAGAGAGTCTGCAATGAAGGCTATAAGACGATACCTTCCAGAAATTGATTTAGAGACAGAAAAAATTTCAAGTGAAATATTGCAATCAATGGAAGTCACATTACAGGACTTTTACGATGCAATGCATGAAGTGGTTCCAACTGCGATGCGAGAATTTTATGTTGAAAGACCAAAGGTTTGGTGGCAAGATGTTGGCGGATTAGATGATGTAAAGCAGACGTTAAATGATAATTTGATCGTTGCAATGAAAGAGCCTGCCAAGTTTCAAAAAATGGGCATCAAACCGCCAAAAGGTGCATTGCTTTACGGGCCACCAGGATGTGGAAAAACACTGCTTGCAAGAGCACTTGCTACAGAAAGTGGAGCCAACATGATACTTGTTCGAGGACCTGAGATACTATCAAAATGGGTAGGAGAATCTGAAAAGGCAATAAGAGAGATATTCAGAAAGGCAAAAGCATCATCTCCATGTGTTGTTATTTTTGATGAGCTTGATTCGCTTGCGCGCTTCAAGTCAGGTGAAGAAAGTGGAGTTGGAGAGACAATACTTAGTCAGCTATTAACAGAGATGGAAGAAGGAGGCTCTTCAAGAGTTGTAGTCATTGGGATTACGAACAGACCTGATCTACTTGATAGCTCTTTGTTAAGATCAGGCAGACTAGATCTTGTTCTTTATGTACAGCAACCTGATGAAAAGGGACGATTAGAAGTCATAAAAATTTTGACAGAGCAAATGCCACTTGCAAATGATGTAAAGCTAAAGGAAATTGCACTTGCAACACAAAACTATACCGGTGCGGATCTTGCAGCACTATGCAGAGAGGCTGCAGTTCATGCAATGCAGAATAATTCAAATAAAATAACTAGTACTGATTTTGCCTCTGCATTAAAGAGAGTAAAACCATCGATTACAAAAGAGGTGGATCGGTGGTACAATACAATCAAAGAAACAATATCAAATGTAGTTCCAAAATCAATCGATAAAACATTTTACGGATAAAAATGACTTCGTTACCACTTATCAATCAAGCATACGAAAAGATAAAGGAAAATGGCTCACTTACAGATGAGGAGCTTGCAAAAAGCTTGACAAAATCGGGAATAGTAATTCCAGAAGATAGGTTTAACAAAATATTGCTTGATTTGGAGATACTTGGAAAGATTAGAGTTTCGTGGCTCACAAAAGATACGCGAAGAATCGAAGCAATAACTGAAGAAGAAATTGATGAAGTCGAGTCGCAAAACAGAGAATCCATGGAAAGAGACTATGAGGCAAGTTTTCCTGGAATGGAAAATTCTGATTAGATTCTAAAGTGAAAAGCTGCATCTATGGCAATACCAACAAAAATTATTGTAAGATAAGGTGCTGTGACCTTGTATGCCTTCCATGCAAATTCTGATGTTGGGTTCTTTGTTAGTTTGTAATGATATGCAAGCATCAATCCACCTGATGCGGCAGCAATTGCAAGATAAACCAATCCTAGCCCAAATGCGTAAAGGGCTAGTGAGTATGGCAAGAGTATAGCAGTATTAATCAGAATATAATTTGATGTTTTTTGCATTCCAACAAGCACTGGAAGCATTGGAATTTTTGCCTCTGCATAATCGTCTTTTATTTTCATTGCGAGACACCAAAAATGTGATGGAGTCCAGACAAATACCAAAAATCCAACTAGAAATCCTAACAGATCCATAGAACCTGTTGCAGCTGCCCATCCTGCCATAGATGCTGCACTACCTGCGAATCCTCCAATTACAATATTTGAGGAATTGAGTCGTTTTAGCCAAATTGTGTATACTATGACATAGAAAAATATCCCAAGCGCGATAAAAAATGTAGAAACTAGATTCAATGTAAATGCTGCATAGATGACTGATGCTGCGCTGACAACCAAACCATAAATCATTGCATGTTGTGCCTTGAGTCTTCCTGACGGAATTGGTCGAGTACTTGTTCTTTTCATCATTGGATCAATGTCTTTGTCATAGTAATGATTCAATGCACTTGATCCGGCAGAAGCTAGCGCACCAGCTATTATGATATGTAATAGATCCAGATAGTCTAGTTCTGGTCCAACTAACTTACTTGCTGCATACATTGATGTTACTGCGGTTATCACAAGCAGAACTACTATTCTGGGCTTTGATATCTCAAGTATTTCCTTTAAACCCAATCTCTTTACGCGGTTTTAATAGGGATTTAATTTCTTCGACATAATTGAGAATCTTTCAAAAGAATTAAGTATCACACGAAATCCATCTAGCTCAAATGAGTAATTGGGACCTTATGATGCCAGGAATGGGTCTTACTGCCATTGGAATAACAGGAGTTACAATTGCCTATTCAGGAGTTGCTCATACATTTGTTGATGGAATGCATGCGCTAACCGGACTTACATTGATACTTGGTTTAATTTTCTTTTCTGCCGGAGTTTTAGAAGGCGGAATTTCGACAAGTAACAGGGCAAAGGCCACTACACTTGTAATATTATCAATTGTATTAGCATTTGGAACATTTGCATTTACACTTAGTTCTGTTTCATCAGTTCCAGTTTTCGCAGGATTGTTGTTAATCATTGTGATACCTGCAGTAGTTATCGCTTATGTGGCAATGAAGATTCCTGAATATGCAAAACCTGTTACTGGGATTTTCGTTTTGGCTGCAGGAGCTGGAATTGCCGCATATGTTGGATTTGGCCTTGTAGGCCCTGATACTTATCTCATTAGCGAGCAACCCGTTGAAGAGATCAAAGAAGAGATAGAAGAGGTTGCATCAAAGGCGCCAGTGTTTAGAATTTCAATTTTAGCAGGCTCATCAGTTGAAGGAGCTCCAGATTATGAGCCTGATCTGGCACACGTTACTAAAGGCCACATCATAGAATGGATAAATGATGATAATACGATTCATACTGCAACTAGTTCAGTTGATTTTGGAGAAACATTTGATTCAAGCATGATAAATCCTGGAGAAATCTACCAACTTGATACTTCAAGCCTTGAGCTTGGTGAATACCAATACATGTGTATAGTCCACCCCTGGATGACTGCGTCATTTGTTTTAGAAGAAGCAAAAGAACCAGTCAAAGTTGATGTTTCAATACCACAAGGGGCAAGCATTCAACAGATAGGTCAGATGTACTATGATCCTACTGACATTACTATATCTGCAGGTACTACTGTTGTATGGACAAACAACGACAATGCAGCTCATACTGTAACTAGTGGAAGTCTTGAAGAAGGTATTTCTGACGACTTTGACTCCGGCTTAATGCAACCTAATGGAATTTTTGAACATACATTCAACACTGCTGGTACTAGAGACTATTTCTGCATCGTACATCCATGGATGATAGGAACTGTTACCGTAGAATAAAGTTGCAAAATGAGATAACCATATCAACATCACAAAAACAGATTCTATTAAGTCACGCAAAAAAACAAAAACCAAACGAGTCTTGCGCTCTTTTACTTGGCCACATACAAGACAACAAAGCAGTTGTCAAAGATGTAATTTTGACAGATAATGTGGAAAAATCGCCTGTAAATTTTACAATTTCACCAGAACAAACTCTTCAAGGATACCAAAGAGCCCAAAAAAACAAGATGGAAATAGTTGGAATATTTCATTCACATCCTGATTCTGAGGCACGTCCATCCGCTACTGACCAAAAATATATGGAGACAAATCCATACGTGTGGGTAATTTTCTCAGGTCTAACAAACGAGTTTAAGGCATTTGTTCTTGAATCAAAGATTGTTGAAATTCCTATAGTTATTTCTTAAAAGATACAATTGTTCCATCTTTTATTTTTGATAAAATAGATTTGTCTGGGTTTATTATTTTTCCAATCACGTTTACTGGCGAATATGGTTTTATTTCCCCACCTTTGCTAATTGGCGTTTGGCCATAAAACAGACATATTGCCTTTCCAGTTGGCCAATATGCGACATCATTTAATTCTACAACAGGCTTTGCGTTTTCTACTGTTACATTTACAGGAGTTGCATTAGTATAGATCTCTTGGCCCCACAGATTAACACCAACAGAAAATGGTAAAGCATCTAAAAGGGATTTTACGGTTTTGGGTGATGTTTTGTCGTCTAGTTCTAGTATTATGTTATTCAGTTTTGGAATTTCAAGTGTGATTTTATTTTTCACGGTCTGCCTAGTTATTTGAATTAAATATCCCTTGCTTTTCAATATTTGATATGGAGATACACGTTTACGATACGTATGTAGAGGCAAAAGATGGCCATACAATGCACTTTGATGTCATTACAGATATCAAGGATCATGATAAGGCAATCGAATTTGCAAAAAAGTGGCTAAATTCAATTGGTGAAGAAAGCGCACAAGTAACAACAGAGGAATGTCAGTTTTGCCATTCACAAGGTGCGCCTGAACCAATTGCTGACGCAATCAAGAAAAATGGATTCTTCATCCAAAAGATGGAAGGCTGTCCATAAACCCTATTTGTAAAAATACAAACTTTTTTTATCCTTTTTTATCAGTATAATAGAAATGAGTGAACCAACATATGCAAAATTAACAGTTGAAGGAGACAAAAAAACAAGATGGATTTGTGGCTGTTTTGTGACAGTAGATGACTTTTTCAAGTTCTGTTCTGAGCACAATGACGCATTAAAACGAGCAATAGAGTCTCAGATAGATGAGCTTGATATGACTAAAGTTGTAGACGACAAAAAATCATAGAACAAGAATAGCAACAAATGCAGAAACAAACACTATGGCTACAGTATTAAGTAATTTTATTACAGTATTCAAGGCAGGACCTGCTGTATCCTTGTAAGGATCTCCAATTACATCTCCAACTACTGCAACTCTGTGTTCTTCTGTTCCTTTTGCGCCTTTCATTTCAATTAGCTTTTTTGCATTATCCCATGCACCGCCAGTGTTGGCAAGATGATATGCCAAAAATATTCCAGTAACTACGGCGCCAACTAAAAGACCTGCTACTGCGGTAGGGCCAAGTATGATTCCAAGAACTATTGGTGCAGCAATAGCAATACTTGCTGACTTCCACAGCTCCTTAAGTGAAGCAACTGTTGCGATATCTACACATCTTGCATAGTCTGGTTTTGATTTGCCTGAAAGTATTTCAGGATCATTTTTGAACTGCCTTCTAACCTCGTTAACCATTTTTGATGCGGCCCTTGAAACGCCGTTTATTAGCTGACCTGTTATGATGAATGGAATCAATCCTCCCACTAGGAGACCAATTATTACGGTTGGATTTGTGAGACTGTAATCAAAGACTTGATGAAATACTGCACTTGCCTCATACTGGAAGGCCTGTATCATAGCTAATGCTGCAAGACCGGCGCTAGCAATGGCAAAACCTTTTGTGATTGCCTTTGTAGTGTTGCCAACTGCATCAATCTCATCAGTTACTTTACGATTTTCATCGCCCATACCAGTCATCTCTACTATACCACCTGCATTATCTGAAATTGGGCCAAATGCGTCAATGCTTAGTACAATTCCTGCAAGACTCAACATTGCCATTGCAGTCAATGATGTACCAAATATTCCATAGAGTAGTGCTTGTGAAGGATCTGGTGCAGCTGATGATGATACTGCAAATGAAATTGCGATTGCCACAACAAGTGCAATCATAAATGGGCCAGTTGATTGCATCCCTTTTATTATTCCCATCAGCGTTAGCGAAGCATAACCCCATTTTGCTGATTCAGCAATTTCTTTTACAGGTTTGTATTTGTAATTTGTATAAGTGTCTGTAATTTTTTGAATTACTGGAACAAGTATTACACCAACAATAGTTGAACCAAATAGTGCATATGCTATTGTGGTTTGGCCTAAAAATAGATACGTAAATACAAAATTTAATCCAATAGCAATTGCCGCAGTAACATAAAATGCAATGTTAAGTGGCTTCATTACATCTGAGGTTTTTCTAGAACCTACAGTTGCAGTACCAATTATAGAGGCAATCATGCCAGATGCACCAACAAGTATTGGATACAGTATATTTTCTGGAGCACCGATAAGTGCCGCAATCAGAATTGATGCAAGCATTGTAACAATATAGGATTCATAAACATCAGAACCCATCCCTGCTGCATCACCAACGTTGTCGCCAACATTATCAGCTATTGTAGCAGGATTTCTTGGATCATCTTCAGGTATGTTAGCCTCAACTTTGCCAACTAGATCAGCACCCATATCTGCTGCCTTTGTAAATATACCGCCGCCAATTCTAATGAAAAGGGCGATCAAGCTTGCGCCAATTCCTACACCGGCAATTGTTATTGGGTCAGGAAATGCAAAATACAGTAGTGTAATTGCAAGAAGTGCCATCGCGGGGACCGCAAGGCCCACAGTCGCACCGCCTCTAAATGCTAGCGCAAATGTTTTTCCCAATCCATTTCCTGTTGATTGGGCAGCCCTTACTGCTGCTTTTACTGTGATTTTTAATGAAATAATACCTGCGATTGCAGATAGTGCTGCACCAACTGCAAAAGCAATTCCATTTGAAAGTCCGATAAAGTATCCAATAATTACAGAAAGACCGATTGCTATTGGAATAATTATCCGCATTTCTCGTCTAAGAAATGCAGATGCTCCAACTCTAACTGCGTTTGAGATTTCCATCATCTCTTTTGTTCCTGCATTTTGTTTTGAAACCCAAGCGGCAAAAAACCCTGCAACGACAAAAGAAGCAATGGCAGCCCCTATAGGTAGAAGCTCTTGTATTTCCATTTTATAATAGCACGCCTAGTCGCGGGAAATATAAATCATTGAGAAAAAATTATCAGAGTTTTTGTTTTCGTTTTTGATATGAAGGAAATGTTTTACCGTTTAGTCCTTTTCTTACAAGCTTGTTGAATCTTCTTCCATGACTAAGATATGGGAATCTCATGTGGATCAGCTCATGTACAATTGTGTTTTCCAATGTTTTTTCATTGGGTATTTTTCTTACATTTATGAAGACAAGATTATGTTGTAGGTATGACACTCCATAATACTTGTGTGCTGAGGTTCTTCTGCCAGCAGTGATTTCTTTTGGCATTTCTAAAACGTCTCTAGTTGTAAGAAGAACTTTGGGCTCAGGAATCGAAAATCGACTAGAATAAATCCCGACTTTTTCTAAAATTTGTAGCCTAAGATCAGGATCAAGATTCATTATTTTTTGTGATAAAAATCTAGTTTATGCTCAAGTGTCAATTCTTGTCTTGAGTTTTGTTTATTTTGATTCTTTCAAACTTGAGTTAATAGGGTCAGAGTTTTAGTAGTGTAATCATTTATCATACAGCCACCGTCTCATCATACCCCATCAAATCATTGAATCAAGTATCTTTTGTGCTTTATTTCTAATTTCTCTATCAATTTTTACTATAACTAGTCCTTCATTTGGTTGTCCATACATTACCACAGAATTAACAGGTGCAAAAATACATGCTGGGATTACAAGCAAGTCCTCTTCGCCATCAACAGAAATTCTAACTGGAGGTTTTGAGCTAAAACCATTTTTTATTGTGGAAATACTTTCTTTGGTAATTTGACCAGCAGGATTTTTACAAGATAGTGTGGTGTTTACGCCTTTAATAGCGATAGATTTTCGTTCTTTCCTTTTTTCCTGACTATCTACTATCTGAAGAGATGGAACTATGCCTAAATTTATCATATTTTCTGTTGTTGCGTCACCAACAGTTATGAGAAATGTTTTTTCAGAAAGATGCTTTTGAATATTGTTTTTATTTACTTCCTTATTTGGTAATAAAATTCCAAGTGGGGTTTTAAGTTGCTCACGAAGGCTTTCTGGTAGTTTCACAACAGTTCTAGCTTGTTGGGGCAGGTTCTACAGTCTCTGCTTGCATTTCTTCTCTAAGCTTTGCAGCAAGTATACTACATTGCGCGGCTATATTTTTTGCAGACTTTCTAAAAGCCTCAGCACTTGGCGAACTTGGATTTGTTAGCATGATTGGTTTTCCCTTGTCAGAGCCTTCCATGATTCCAGAATTTAGTGGAATCTCGCCAAGAAATGGTATGTTATGTTTTTCACTAATTTTTTTTGCTCCGCCTTCACCAAAGATGTAATGTTTTTCATTACAGTTTGGACAGATAAAATAACTCATATTTTCAACTACACCAATCAAGGGAACGTTTAGTTTGTTAAACATTCCAATTGCCTTTACTGCAACATTGCTTGCAACCTCTTGAGGTGTAGTTACAACAAGTATGCCAGTAATGGGTATGGTTTGTGCAAGAGTTAGTGGTATATCTCCAGTTCCCGGTGGAAGATCTACAATAAGATAATCAAGATTGCTCCAGTTTGTATCTACTAAAAATTGTTTTAAAATGCCAGAAATTATTGGGCCTCGATAAATTGCAGCTTGATGTTCTTGTTCTGCAAAAAATCCAAACGAGACAACTTTGAGTCCATTTGATTCTGCTGGTTGCAGTTTATTGTCCTCTACTTCCATGTTTGCTTTTTGTATCCCAAGCATTAGCGGGATACTAGGACCATAGATATCTGCATCAAGTAGCCCTACTTTGGCGCCAGACTGTGATAGTGCTAGTGCCAAGTTTAATGCAACGGTTGATTTTCCAACACCGCCTTTTCCACTTGCAACACCGATGATGTTTTTTACTGTCGCTAGTGCAGCGTCAACATCTAGTGAACGGCCTTCCATTACTTTGGCTGTGACAATCATGTCAAAGTTTTTGATTCCTTGAATCTGGCTTACTGCCTTTCTTACATCATCTTCGATTTCTGCGTTAAATGGACAAGCAGGAGTGGTTAGCTCTAGTGTAAATTTGAGATTCCCATCATTGAGTTCTAAATCTTTTATCATTCCCATTGACACAATATCTTTTTTCAAGTCAGGATCAATTACTGTACTTAATTTTTCAAGAACTTGATCAACGCCAACCATGTTTAAAAAATTCCGTTTACATTATTTAAACGGTAGTTAAGCTAGAGCTAATTATAACTTAATTATTTATTACTTTAACAAACGTGATGAGTTTTCTATTTAGTGTAATATCATGTATATTTTCAAGAATTTTTTTTGAGATTTCGATATAACGATTACCAAATAATTCTTTTAGTGCTTGTCTTAAGACTTCAGGTTTCTCATAACAGTCACGAAATGAAGCATGATTATCTTCCAGTTTTTTTCTTACGTATTCACATGTATCTTGACCTATTTACAGCAATGTCTTTTCAATAATCATGGCTACAAAGATTTCGTAGATATCGTCAGACCTGCTCAATCAACAATATATGATGAAATTACATATAACTATGATGTAGGTTTTGTCAATCTATTTAACCAATTTGGAATTTTATTTAAAAGCATAATTGCATTAGATGATAATTTAAAAAAACTAGAAAACTTTAATCTTTCATAATATACAATAATTTGTTTTAGTTCATCAAATCAAGAAATATTTAGAAGAACTATTGAAGATTACCCAAAGATTCATAAATTGAAGTTCTTCAACAAACGCACAGTTGTTCTCAATATCTACACTAGTTGATGTAATCAGAATTCCGCCTAGTCTTTTTGGCACTGTACTCAAAAAGGCCGCAGTCAATATTCTGAAGGAAAAATACGAAAGCATGATCAATGCAGACTTGGGCTATATCATTATGATTTTAGATGCAAAGGTAGAACCAATGGGAAAGATGGTTCCAGGGGATGGTGGAACTTTTCACAAAGTAGAGTTTGAGGCATTGACATACTATCCAAAGCTTCAAGAGATTGTACATGGAGAAATTGTGGACATTACAGACTTTGGTGCATTTGTAAGAATTGGACCAACCGATGCGTTGCTACATTTATCACAAATCATGGATGATTATCTAAAAAGTGATGTAAAGTCTGGAATAATTCTTGCAAATCAAAGTGGTCGTACGTTAAAAGTTGGTTCCACATTGCGTTCAAGAATAACAGCTGTTTCTTTAGGAAAAGCAGCATCAATGGGAAAGATAGGAATTACTTGCAGGCAACCATTTTTGGGTGCAGATGAATGGATTGCAGAAGAAATTAAAAAATCATCAGGCTCTGAAGGAAAAACTGAAGGAAAGACAAAAGAAAAAGAATTAGAAAAACCAAAGAAAACAGTAGAAGTAAAGGAGAAGTAAAATGGCCAGAGAAATGGCGTGTAGAAAATGCAAATGTATTACAGTTGCAAAAGTTTGCGGCAATTGTAAATCATCAGATCTTACACCTGATTGGAATGGAATTGTTGTGGTTGTAGACCCTACAAATTCTCACATAGCTCAAACGTTGGGAATTACAAAGGAAGGAAAATACGCCTTAAAGGTAACCTAAGTCGTTTAGTAATTTTTTGGTTTTTTGTGATAATTAATAAGTACATAAAAAGCAAATTTTGCGTTGAAAATAAATCAAAAAAATGAACTTTTACGGTTTTTAGCTGAGGATATTGGCAGAGGCGACATTACTAGTAGTCTTTTGTCAAAAAAAAGAATAACTGCTAAAATTATTTCAAAACAAAATTGCATATTAGCAGGAGTAAAGTTTGCTAAAGAAATTTTTTGTTTGAAGGGTTGTAAAGTCAGCGTGTTAAAAAAAGATGGAAGTAAAATAAAACCAAATCAAGTAGTTTTGAAGGTTTCAGGATATGCAAAATCAGTATTAGCATGTGAGCGTACTGCTCTGAATCTTCTTACAAGAATGAGTGGGATTGCTACTCAGACAAATAGTCTAGTAGAAAAAATTCGAAAGATAAATTCAAAATCTCATGTTTTTGCAACAAGAAAGACTGCTCCAGGACTACGCTTTTTTGACAAAGAGGCAGTAAAAATTGGCGGTGGAGAGAAACATAGAATGTCACTTGATGAGATGATCATGATAAAAGATAATCATTTGGCAGTTGATTCATTAACAAATCTAATTCGTAAAGCCAAAAAAAAATACAAGAAAGTTGAGATCGAAGTTGAAAATCAAAATGATGCAATCATTGCATGTCGTGGAGGTGCCACCATAATTATGCTTGATAACTTGACTCCAAAAGAGATTACAAAGACCATAGCAAGGCTAAAAAAATTAGGATTACGTAAGAAAGTTTTGCTTGAGGCTTCAGGTGGGATTAACTCAAAAAATATTCAAGCGTTTGCAAAAACTGGAGTTGATATGATTTCTGTTGGAGAGATAACAAACAGTGTAAAAGGAATTGACTTTAGTCTTGAGATTTAGCTCTTGTATTGATTTTTGATAATAATTCTAAAATGGCTTTATTTTTTGGATCAATTTCTTGAATTTTATTGCAACATTTGATTGATTCATTGTACTGGCCTAGCTCAAACAGAGAGTTTGCCTTTAGAAGTAAAGTTTCTAGATCATAGGAGCTTATCTCAAGAATTTTATCAAAATATGAAATCGATGTTTTGTGCTTTCCACGCATGTAGTATATGCTTCCAATAATGAATAAAACGTCAAGATCATCAGGTCTTTTCTCTAATATCTCAGAGCCGATTTGAAGTACCTTATCGTATTGTTTTTCCTTTACAAGTCCCTTTATCTCTTTTTTTCTTTTAATAATCTCTTTTTGTTCTATGCTTTTTCGAAATAATCCTGTCAATATCTCAAAAAAATTAATGTTTAGATAAAAAAGCTAGCTTATTGCAAGCATTCGCTCTATTGCCAGGCGTGCCTTGCCTGCAATTTTTTTTGGCACTTTTACTTCGTATTTGTCTTCAAGCAGAGATTTGTAGACTTTGTCTAGTGTAATCATTTTCATGTATTGGCACTCTGCCTTTTCTGATGCTGGAACAAAGGTTTTTGTTGGATTTTGCTTTCGCATTCTATACAAAATTCCTGTTTCTGTTGCAATTACAAAGTTTTGTGTTTGGGAATCTCTAACATAGTTCATCATTCCTTCAGTTGAAAGAATTTGGACTTGCCTGTTGTTGTAATCTCCAACTGCAATATCATATAACATTGGAGTGGTACAACTGCATTCAGGATGTACTACAAGTTCGGCATTTTGAAGTTGCTCTAGTTTATTTTGTATGTCTTGTGAGCTTATACCTGCATGGACATGGCATTCTCCTGCCCAAATGTACATGTTTTTTCTTCCAGTCATTTTAGAGACATAAGAGCCAAGAAACATGTCTGGCAAAAACAAGATTTCTCTATTCTCTGGGATAGCCTTTACAACATTTACTGCATTTGATGATGTGCAACAATAGTCGAGCTCTGATTTTATTTCAGCAGTTGTGTTTACATAACCTACAGTTGCTGCTCGTGGATGTTCTTTTTTCCATTGTCTTAGCTCATCAACTGTTATAGAATCTGATAGTGAACATCCTGCTGCAGGGTCTGGTATCAAAACTTTTTTGTCAGGGCAAATTATTGCTGCAGTTTCTGCCATAAAATGTACGCCACAAAACAGTATTGTTTTTTGATCAGTTTTTGCTGCCTGTCTTGAAAGACCTAGAGAGTCTCCAACATAGTCTGCAATATCTTGAATGTCTGGGATCTGGTAATTATGAGCGAGGATAACTACATCCTTTTCTTTTTTTAGTTTTAGAATTTCTTCTTTAAGATTCAAACAGGAAAAATGGTTCTGCTTGGCATTTAAAACATGACATTGTGGACTAGAATTTTCACAAATCTGGCAATTCTGGCAATTTTTGCCAAATCAGGTACCGATTCGCATATCAGCTGAGCATATAGAGCGCAGGCATTCTATTGCTGAAAGTGTTGCAAGCCTGCTTGTTTTTGGGTTATTTTGGTCAGGTACATTTTCAACCTTGATTGATATTTTGCCAAACTTGCCACTTGCTTCTATTTGATGTGTGTTTTTGTCAGTATTTGGATCTGCTACAATTCTTACCTTGGTATTTTTGTTGCCAAGTCCTGTCAAGCTTAACAGCGCAGCTACATTGATGTTTGCTGGAAATAGTTTTACTGCGTCTTCGGCATTTCCATCATAGATTGTTGTTTGCTCTTTTATTTTGTCTAAATTAATGTCTGATGTCTCAAAAAACTTTGCACCTTTTAATGACTTTGGATTTTTTGTTGTGACAAGTGTTAATGACTCTAGTTCGTCTTTGACAGATTTTATTGCATCAAGGCCGGCTATTGCACCTGACGGGAGGTAAACCTGTTTTTTAAAATCTTTACAGCCCTCTAAAATAACATCAAAGATAGATTCATCTAATAATGCACCAACACTCATTATCATCAAGTCTTTTCTGTTTTGTAGTATAGTCAGAGCGTTATCTCTTACTGCATCTTGAGACGCTGCCTCTACTATAAGCTCAACTGGAGAAGATGCTAAAAGTGCGGTGTTTTGTGTAATTTCTGGTTTGGCTTTTAGTTTTGATACAAGTGATGATGCACGTTCTTTTGATGTGTCGTAGATATGGGTCAGTTTTGCTGGAATCTTGCCTGAATCAATAGCCAATGCTATTTGTGTTCCAATTGCTCCGCAGCCTAGTAAGCCTATTCTTTTCAACCACACAATTGGATCAAATATTCATAATAAAGTATTGGAAAGATTTCTTGTTTTATAGCAGAAAAATGTGAAGGTAGTGTAATTTAATGAAACTAAAGCTTAGATCTTGTTAATGGAGTTTACAACCTAAAGATTTTATTGTAAGCTACAAAGTATTGCTGTGCTCAATACAGTCTACAAAGATGCTATAAAAAATCGTGAAAAGATGCTTTCTGTTCTCAAAGGCCCCAAATTTGAAATGATTCTTCAAAAAGCCAAAGAAAACTGGGTACACTACACGCCTGTAAAAGATGAGATAACTATAGCAGGCATTGATTCAAGTTTTAACAATACCAAATTTCAGGGAATAGAGTTATGGGCAGTTACTGCAGTATCTGTACGATCCGATGGAAAAATCCTAGCAGATCTGCATGATTGCGGCCTTGAACCTGATGTAGAACTATCTAGAATTGCAAGCAAGATGGAAATTGATGCATGCCAACAAAGCATAGATTCTGTTGATCTAGTATTGATGGACGGATCCTTGCATTCCCAGTTTATGACACGTCAATCAACTTTGGATACTGCAATTGTTAATGCGATGAAAAAAAAGGATAATGTGATTTTTATCTCAAAGACATCAAATACAAAAAAACAGTTTGAAGATTTTGATTCACTTGCAGGGGATATATTCTACTATAATCATGTAACAAAAACCCCTGGGTTTAGCAAGATAGTTGTTGAAAAAAAATATGGAAAAGACAAGATCATCTCTTCAACGTTTGTCAGATTAAGCGATTCAACTCCAATAATAAAACTTGAATTTTTAGGTGCAGATCACACAGAAGATGAAATAAAATCTGTGATGAACAAGATCTACAAAAATAGTGTTGGTGGATATCCATATGCACTCAAGCTTGCTCATGCCAACTGTAAAATACATGACAAAGACCTTGCAAAGATGGTTAGTCTTTTGGGACTCAGCAACGAGATTAGTTCAAGGGAGGTTTTAGGTTGAGTATTGGCTATGTAGTTGGGGAATCAAAACCTACTTTTGTTACAGCACTTACTTCAAGGCCTCTTTCAGTTGGAGAATATGTGATTATTGATTCAGAAGGAGGAAAGATCTTAGGGCTAGTTGAATGGTCTGCAGTATCTAGTGCAGCCTTTACAGACGTGCGAAATTTTGACGAGGCCACAGAAAGCATCGAGATTGCAGAGATTAACAGCAGAGATAAAACATTTACTGCACATATTGGAATCTTGGGATTTTTAGATAAACTACAGAAAGGACAGTCAATCATTCCTGCAATTCCTCCTATTCCAGGCACTCCTATCTTGCAGCCAACAAGCGAGGATCTTGAGATAATATTTTCGCCGCCAAAAGAGGGATGGATAAAGATTGGCTATTTACTTAGAAACAAAACAATTGATGCCAAAGTAAACCTTGACAAAATAGTTTCAAGGCACTTGGGAATCTTGGCAATGACTGGCATGGGAAAAAGTAATCTTGTTTCACTTTTAACAAAAGAGATTGCAAAGCTAAGAGGGACTATAATAATTTTTGATTATCATAACGATTACACATCGCTAAACATCCCGAGAATCAATGTAGTTGATGCAAAGATTAATCCAAGACTTTTGGACCATGAGCAGCTATCCGAAGTTTTAGAGATAAGGGATAGTGCCAACGTTCAGCAGAGAATACTACGAATGGCTTTTACAAACAAGGTAAAAGAATCAAAAGAGTTTTGGGAAAAGCTCGAAGAAGAAGTAGATTTTATCATAAACTCTGAAGACAAAAAACTAAAAGAGTATAGAACATCAGCCTATCGAATACAGGATATAATTGATGAGGCACAACGAAGATTTGGCGATATTTTAGATCCTGATATGGGTGATCCTCTCAGCTTTATAAAAGAGGGTCGTGCAAACATACTAAACATATCTGAACTATCTGAAAAGCAAGCAAATGTTGCAGTTGCATTTTACATGCAACAGCTATTAAGAGACAGAAAAGATGCTAGCATTGCAAGACATGGGAAACTAAAACATGAGAAAAGCTATCGATTTGAATCGCCTATATTTGTGATGATTGAAGAAGCACATGTCTTTATTCCAAAAGAACAAGACACCTCTGCAAAATATTGGGCTGCAAAGATTGCAAGGGAGGGAAGAAAGTTTGGTCTTGGTCTTGGAATAGTATCACAAAGACCTAGAAGCGTTGATCTTAATGTTCTCAGCCAAATGGGATCTTTTGCAATAATGAAAATAATCCAAGAAGATGACCAAAGACAGATAGCCTCTGCCACAGAATCAACTAGTCGCGAGCTCATAGGACAATTAACATCACTAAATGTAGGTGATTCTGTGCTCATAGGCCAGTGGGTAAACCTGCCTGCACTTGTACATATCGAAGAAGTAAAGGAGAAAATAATGGGCTCTGATCAAAGTGCGGTCAAGGCATGGGCAAAATCAGAAAAGATGAGTGAAGTTGCAGTAGAATCAACGCACAAGCTTGTTCAAAAAGATTTGTTGCTAGACTAATGTTATTCTCACATATTTCAGATACACATCTGGGCCTTGTACAATATGGTTCAGAGGAAAGAGAAAATGATGTGTATAATGCATTCAATCAAGCCATTGATACATCAATAAAGGATCATGTTGATTTTGTAATATTTGCTGGAGACATCTTTCATGTTCCAAATCCAGATGGAACTGCAATAATCCACATGGCAAATGCACTAAAGCGTCTAAAACAAAACAAAATTGATTCATTTTTTATTTTAGGAGAACATGATATTAGTCGAATCCGTACAACACCTATCCCATATGTGTATCATAATCTGGAATTTTCAAAGTACATTGGGCTAGGAAAGCCAGTCGAATATAAGAATATTCTTTTGGTAGGGTTTGACAAGATCCGAAAAAATGAGATGGCAACCTATGAAGAAAAGTTTGCAGAGGCTGATAAAATTGCAAAAAATCATTCTGGACACAAAATACTTGTTATGCATCAGGGAATAACTGAATTTAACAAGTTTGCAGGAGAGATATTATCAACTGATCTTCCAAAAAATTTTACATATTATGCGATGGGACACCTACATGATCATGACATTAAACACTTTGGTCATCTCAAAGGACCAATTGCATATCCTGGCTCAATCGAACTTACAACAAGCGAGTCAATTAAAGAAACAGAGAAAGGATTTTTTGTAGTCGACATTTCAGCGCAAGAAGCTTCAACAGAGTGGATAAGGCTTGACACAAGACAGCAGTACTCATTTAAAATAAAATATGATGAGATTTCAAAATCAATAGACGAAATCTGCAAAAAAATTGGAACCCATGAGCGAAAACCACTAGTTGAGCTAAAAATTGAAGGCGACAATATAGAGACAGACATCATCCAGGCACAAATTTCACGCCTAAACTCCCTAACCTTGCGATGCTTTTGGAAGATAGTATCAAAAAATGAAGATGATTCTTCGGTTTTTCTTGAAAAGCCACGCCTAATTGATGATGAGCTTTTCAGACTGTCAGTTAATGCGCTTGGCTCTGAGAAACTAGCAAGTTTTGCAATAAAAGAGATCTTACCACTACTGATAGCCAATCAGATAAAAGAAGCAACACAAGTTGTGATTGAAAACTTTGAGCACTATAAAAAGGAAAAGAGAAAATGATAAGAACAGTTGAGCTTTCAAACTTTTTGTCACACTCTGATACAAAGATAGAGTTTGACAACGGCGTTACAGTTTTTGTTGGCCACAACGGAGCTGGCAAGTCTAGCATAATTGATGCAATTACATTTGCGTTATTTGGCCAACATGCAAGAAAATCAAACAAAGGCCTCATAAAACATGGCGAAGTTCAGGGATTTTCAAAGGTAATATTTTCAATAAATGGAAAAAACTACAAAGCGGAAAGAAGAATTGATGTCAAAGGTAGCCTCGCTGCCCAGTTTTCTGAGATGGTCAATGACCAATGGACGCCTCTTGCAGTAGGGGAAAGAAAGCAGTTTAGTGAGTCAATGACACAAGAAGTCGAAAATAAAATTGGTTTAGATTTTGAAAAACTAAAAATCGCATCCATAGTTCAGCAAGGCGAGCTAAGCTCTATAATCAAAGCAAAGCCAAAGGAGTTCAAAGAATTGCTAAACGCAATTATTGGAACAGACAAGCTTGATGTTGCATCAGAGACAATGAGACTAGTCAGCAAAAATTTTAGACAAAAAATCAAAGAGCAGATAGGCTATGACGATACTCATATTGATATTTTAGCACGGGATCTTCAAAAATACAAAACCGAACTTTCAGAATCAGCGCCACAAAAAGAAAAGTTGTCTTTGAAAAAAGTCCAGTATGAAAAAGAACTTGGACAAATGCAAAAAGACCTAGAGGTAGAGATTCCAAAACTTGACAAGCAAAGCCAGCTAGATGCACGAAAAAACGAGCTTGCAACATATGCAAAGGAAGCAATACAGGAAATAAAGCGCGAAATATCTGAAAATGAGCGTAAAATCCGTGACTGTAAAGGCTGTTTTGAATATGTTGGTATGAAAAAAGACCTAGAATCAAAGCTAGAAAAGACAGAGATTACAATACAAGATGTAGAAAAAAAACTACAGCGGCTATCAAACCAGAAAATATCGCTAGAAGAAAAACAAGTCTTGTCTTCAAAACTCCAGCTCAAAGATAACAAGTGTCCTGTATGTGACTCTGTTGTTGACAAGCTAAATCCATTGTTTCAAGAAAAACATTTACGACAAGAACTAGCTCAAATCCAAGACAAAATCTCTGAGCTAGAAAAAGAACTATCATTATACAACAATAGTCAGGACGAACTTTCTGAAAAAATACAAAAGGCAAGAGAGTCAGAAACAATACTTCGCACTTATTCTATAAAAAACAAAGATGAGCTACAAAAGATTCAACATGAAATAGAGCAAAAAAAAGTAAATGTGCAAAAGGCTTCAGTAATAACTTCTGGAGATCTAGTTGAGATTGCACAACTAGACTCTCATACAAAAATACTCTATGATGCAATATCACAGCTAGAAGAAGAGACTCGCGGGTTTGATGAAAGAAAGTTTACAAAACTAAGAGAATCTATCAGACAAAAACAGTCAGAGGTTGCTACAATAAACCAACAACTTGGTGCCATAAGTGAAAAAATAGACAAGGCACAAGGGCAGATAAGAACTCTTGAAGATGCGGTAACTGAGCTCAAAATAGTACGAGACTATGTTGAGGAGCTTGATATGATTCAAGAAAAAATTTTCAATAGGGATGGACCTGTTGCGACAAGCCTTAGGTCATGGGCACTAAACACCATTTCATCAAAGGCATCAGAGTATCTTATGCTTCTTAATACAAAAATTCACAGAATTTTACTATCAGAAAAAACACGTGAGGTTTCCATTACATGCTATTCAAAAAACGAATCCTTGGAAATTGAATCGCTTAGTGGCGGCGAACAGGTAGGCGTTGCAATTGCTCTAAGGCTTGCCATGGCACATCTTTTAGGTTCATCTAATCTTAAATTCATGATTTTAGATGAACCAACCACTCATCTAGATGAGGAACGACGTAGATCACTTGTGAGTGTATTTTCTCAGATATCAGACATTACTAGTGGAAATTCAAAAATTCCTTTGCAGCTAATCATAATCACACATGATGCAGAAATATTTGAAAACTCTAACATTGATAAGATATACAAATTTTCTGCTACGCCACAAGGAACACAGGTACTAGCACTCTAGCCACCTGTAAGCTTTGCAAACCTTTCGTTTTTGCTTAGCTTTTCCATAAATTGCAAGTTAGACAAGGCAACTACCGCAGAATCTCGAACTGGCTCTGCTGGATCATCTAGTGCATTTTCAAGTGTCTTTCTTGCATCCTGTGATCCTATTACGCCTAGAGCAATTGCTGCCTCGTGTCTGACAAATATACTTGGATCATTTTTTGTTGCATCCTCAAGTGGCCTTATCCCACTACGATAACACATCTGACCAAGTGAAAATGCAGCCTCATGCCTGACAAGTTCGTTTGGATCATTTTTTAACACCTTGGCAATGTATGGAACCTTGTCTTCACCACCAATATCAACTAGAATGCATGTTGCCCTTGTTCTGATAACATAGTCTTTGTGATCTAAGAGTTTGATAAAATAATCTACATCTTTTTTTTCGTATCTTTCTTCCATCTCAGATAAAAGTTCCAGTCTTGACTGTGGGACAACTGACATTTTGTTTTGATGATTTGTATCGTCTATATTATTGTAGTTTGAAATAATCATAGAGTCGCTATCTTTTTAATACAAGTAAATTGAGTCAGGGCATATGATGCAGGCAATAGTTGGCCAAAAGGCGCCAAACCTAAAGGTCTCAAAGTGGGTGCAAGGCCTACCTACAAACATCGACAAAGAAAAAGACCGTGTTGTTCTAGTTGAGGTTTTTCAGGTAAATTGTCCTGGCTGCTTTCTTTATGGGATTCCTGAGGCAATAAACATCTACAAAAAGTATCAAAAAGAAGGAGTGATTGTCTTGGGTGTTGCAACAGCATTTGAGGATTTTGATAAAAATACGCTTGAAAACCTAGAACTTTTGCTAAAAACAGGCGAGGTTATAGGTGACACAAAAGAAGGGCTTTCACAGTATGGAAAACTAGATGGCAACAAACTACAATACAAGATTCCATTTCCTGTGGCAATGGATTCTCTGATAAAAGAAAATGGCGATATTTCAAAAGAAAAAATGCTCAACTTTATCTACAAGCAGATACCAAACTTTGATTCACAACCAGAAGACTATAAGAATCAAATTTTTGCGCGAGTAAAACAGTATCTACAATCTAAAGAATACACTGCAGAAACCTTTGAAGGATATTCGCTTAATGGGACTCCCTCTACAATACTTGTTGACAGAAATGGAGTGTTGCGTGATATAGCATTTGGACAAAGCGGAAATATTGAGCGCAAGATCCAATTGCTGTTAAAAGAGTGACTTTCGCTTTAATAGTAAAAGACCTGCAAGTGAGCCTGCAAGAACCATTGGTGCAAGTGCTGAAAATTCTGGCAGATAAGTCGTTCCAATGATTTCAATTTTGTTTGTTCCGTTTCCTGGAAACTCTATGAAGATAAATGATATCTGGTCATTTGTTTGTATTTTAGGAAAGATTTCGTTACCATTTACAAAAAAGGTAAAGTTTCCATTGATTAGATTTTTTGGAATCTGAATCTCTGCAATATTATCTTGTAGCGAGCTAAAAACTCGTAGTGTTAGTTTTTTTTCTTCTGCACTAAATATAGTTTCTTCAACACTAAAGTTAGATACAATCTCTACTGGAAATGAATATCCACCTGTTTCTATTGTGAAAACCTGCTTTAGTCCAGTTCTATCTGAGAGCGGTCCATATGCAACAGGAATTACCAATAATGAAAGAATTATCACAAAAAATGTGATTGATTTCAATTTACGCTGGGATTAATCGCTTTCGTAATTCTTTATCTTTTGAAACTCTTGGATGATCAGGATCTGCTAAAATGACCTCAAACCAGTAATACATTCCATCTTTGTACACAAAGTAAGAGCCAAGCAACTTCATATTTGGATATCTTTCTAAAACTCGATTCTCTGCAACCTCTTTCATGCTAATGTCTGCCTTTATTCTAACTACACCAAGATGTTTTGGCCTTCTTCCTGCAACTGGACGTTGTTTTCTCATTCCGCCAGTACCAACGCGCATTCTAACTACAACTATTCCTTGTTTTGCCTTGTAGCCAAGCCTTCTTGCTTTTTGGATTCGAGTTGGCTTGTCAATTCTGGTTATTGCAGTTTGTTTTCGCCAAAGAGTAGCGCGGTCTCTAAGCTCTTGCGTGTTATCTTTAACCATTTTAAGCCATAATTGATCTTGGCGACTAAGCATAGGGCATGTTCTAAAAATCCCCTTAATATGTTATTTAGCAGCTAAATCTTTCTAATTGTATAGGCTTCAATAAAATGGATCTTTTTTAGTTTGTTTGGCACAGTTCCCCATTCGTTTTCTGTATGTCCTGCATTACAATCATCTAATCTGTCCCAATCAAATTTTGGAACTTTGACCTTATCCATGCATTGTAATAAAACAAACAAAAGATAAGCAGCAGGTTTGCACTGCCATGCAAGCTAGAGTGAGCTTGCTGCAGATGGTCTGCTTCTACCAGCTCGTCCAATTAACCAAAGAATTATCATTACAATAAACGCAACACCAAATCCGATAAAGGCAGGTATGATAAGTTGAGATGTATTAGATCCACCCAAGCTAGTTTCCTCAGTCTCAGGTTCTTTTTCATCTAATACACAAACACCATCTTCAAAATGAGTTCCAGGACCACATCGCTCATCTAAAACACATGCCCCATCTTTTAGTATAGTACCAGGACCACATTTGCTAGTTTCTTCCATAACGGGTGCTTCTTCCATTGGTGTTTCTTCTTCTGGTATTGTTTCCTCTGGAACCTCTTCTTCAGTAGGTACCTCCTCCATTGGGGTTTCTTCCGGTGTTATTTCTGGCTCTTCCATAGGCACTTCCTCTTTGATTGTTATTTCACCAAACGTGCCATCAAGTAGATCTGAGCCAATGATTTCAACTTCTTCTGTACCAGCTGGTAGTTCGATTCTCAGAGTTCTTGTCTCTGATGTTGTTGCTGTTTCCTCAGATGTTGGATCATCCCCATCTGCTAAAAGTATGAATGACTCGTCTGAACCTTCAAACGTTGAATCAAAATATTCCCTATCAAATGTGATTTCTAATATTCCAGGAGAACCAGTTACCTCAACTTCTAGTAATATTGAGATAAAATCAAGATCTGCTGAAATGGCATTTATTGTGACACCATCTGCTTCAAAGTCAATATTATAGGCAGTTCCGCTGACATCAACAGGAACTGTGCCAGACTCTGCATAAGCAAAAACTGGTGCAAGCACTAGCAGTAATGCTGCTGAAAGTACTTTTTTTACCATCAAACCCTATATCACGCCTCTTAGAATCTGTATTATCTTTTCTGCTATAATATTTGCAGCTAGTGACTGAGCTTCTTTTGTCTGGGCACCGATATGAGGTGTGCAAATAACGTTTGGTAGGGTTGCAAGTTTGGTACCTGTAGCAGGCTCTGTTTCAAATACATCCAATGCGGCACCTCCAAGATTTCCTTTTTTTAGTGCATCATACAGTGCCTCCTCGTCGATTACTCCACCCCTTGAGGTATTGATTATTTTTGCAGTTTTTTTCATGGTAGCCAGTTTTTCTGCATTGATTAAATGGTATGTTGAGTCAAGCAATGGAACATGTAGTGATATGTAGTCTGAGCTTGAAAGCAACGTGCCAAGATCTGCTTTCATCAGTCCAACTTCTTTTGAAAATACCTCGTCAATTGGAATAACATCGTATCCGATAATGTTCATGTTTAGTCCTTTAGCTAACCTGCCAAGTCTTTTGCCAATGTTTCCCAGCCCTACTATACCAAGATATTTTCCTTTGAGCTCAGTTCCTATCATCTCTTTTTTGAGCCATTTGCCATTTCGTATCTCTCTGTCTGCTAGTGGAATCTGTCTTGCAAGTGCAAGCATCAGTCCAAGGACAAGCTCTGCTACTGCAGTCATTGCACCTTCCACTGCGTTAATTACTCGAATTTTTTTTGCCTTTGCTGCAGCCTCATCAATGTTGTCAAGACCAACGCCAACACGTGCAATGATTTTGCATTTTGTTGCATTATCAATTAGTTCCTTGGTAAGCTTTGTTCTGCTTCGAACAATTATTATAGAATAATTTGAAATTTTTTCTTTTAGCTCTGCTGGAGTTATTTGTGGTGCATAGCTAACCTGCAAACCATTTTCTTGTAAAACCTTGTTTAAAACAGGATCAACCTCATCACAGATCAAGACCGTTTCATTAAAACCCATGCAAGCATCCTCTATTCACTGAATATATTCATTATGAGAAAATGAAAATAAAAATAAGAAAAAAAGGAAATTAAATTCCTAGTTCTGCTTTAATTTCGGCTGCACGATCATCAGTGTACAATCCATGTAAGTTTTGCTTTGGATGGGCAATGCTGTTCATACCCATTGGTGGTACTGCATCGCTTGGATTACCAAGCAAGTAGGCATACGATGCTACTGGAGGATCAACCTTTAGCTTTTCATTTAGGCCAAATGGATCACCCACTACGAATATTGTCGCTGCGCCAGAGAAGATTGCTGCATAGTCGTGATTCACTGCTACATATACGCCTGGTTCATCAAAGACTACATCTGCAATCATGTTCTGTGAACCACCAAGTAACCATGTTTCGGTACCTTGTGCTTGTACTCTGTTCGCTTGTGTGACACGGTCAATGATTTCACCTACAATGTGCCAAAAGACTGGCTCGTTGCCTTGGTTCTCGATGAAGAACCTTACATGTTGGCCTTGTTCAATAAAGAGCAACTGAGACTGATATTGTTTCAAGTCTGCAGAGTTCCATGGCTGTGCAACAAAGATGTTCTTGTTTTTGTCACCAAGAATCAATTCGTTGTGTCCTTCGTTTGGAACATAGCCAAATGCAAAGCCATTAACAACTGTCTGTGTTGTTTCATGTTTCATCATTTTGCTCATGTCATAGGCCCCCTCATCAGTCAAGTACAACTGATTGTACTGTAACGAGAACTCTAACGCATCAGGAGAGTAGAATTGTCTGTCTACTACTACTTGGCCACCTTGAACTTTGGTTTTTTCAACCATCAGTTTTTTGTATCCATCAATTGGATCAACTATGGTAATACCATACATTCCTGATAATACGTGCTGATCCATTGCAGCTACGTTAACACCAGAACAGTGGTATTTGAAAACACCAGGTACTTCAGCAACATAGCAATATGTCTTTGAAGTTCCAGGCATTACTGCGCCAAAGGTTGGTACTGCAGTTATTTGTGATGCATGCATATCGTTTCCGTGAGGTGTTGCTTCACCAGAAGGTACTGTGAGTGTCATCATTATGACGTCACCCTGAGTTACTCTCAGTGTTGGTCCTGGCACTTGGCCGCTAAATGTCATAGCGTGGTAAGTTGCACCACCCATGATAGGTAGATCGGCACTTTCGCCAGTAACACTGAACTTTACAACATTTCTTCCAGGCCCGATATTTGCGCAATCAACTGCTGCAAATGCCTGAGGCATTACAAGTTCAAGTCCGCCCATATCTCGAATAGCTTGCAACACATCAACATCCATCTTGGATGCATCAAGTGTTGTTCCTGCAAGTTGTGTTTGTGTGTATGTACTTCCGAATAGCGTTGCACTAAGTACTGCAACTGCAGCAATAGTGAAAATCATACTATAACGCTTATTCATTACGGTCGATCCAAAACTCTTGATATATAATGATTGCTTTTTTGATAATAGTCCATATTCAAAACTTGTGTGAAAAAAGAATGAATAGTAGCACTTCTAACCTGACTTTGATTTGAAATATAGAATTGACAAGGACTCTTTAGGAAATGTAAAGATTCCAGCCACTGCCTACTATGGGCCATTTACAGCCAGAGCACAAAAGCAATACCATGTCACTGGAAGACCAGCCCATCCAAATTTGATAACAGCGTTTGTCATGATAAAGCGCTCAGCTACTGTAGCAAACATCAAAACCCGAGCAATTGACAAAAAACTTGGCACTGCAATCATTTCTGCATGTGATAAAATTCTTGCAGGTAAATTTCATGATCAGTTTGTAGTTGATGCAATAAACTCTGGTGCGGGCACTGCCTTTAACATGAATACTAATGAGGTCATCACAAATGTAGCGTTAGAAATTTTACATAAAAGAAAAGGACAGTACGAGTTTTTGCATCCAAATGATCATGTAAACATGTCACAGTCAAGCAATGATACATTCCCAACTGCGATGCATGTTGCAATTTTGTTTAACCTCAAAGAAACTATTGCGGCAGTTGATGGCCTGATAAAGTCACTAAGCAAAAAAGCAAAACAGTTTTCAACATTTAAAAAAATTGGAAGAACTCATCTCATGGATGCACTGCCAGTAATGCTAGGTAGCGAGTTTGCGGCATATGCTACCTCAATTAGTAAAGCAAAAAACGCAATTTTGCTTGCACAAAAAGAATTAGAGTTTATTGCACTAGGCGGAACTGCCGTTGGAACTGGCGCAAATACTCCACGAGGATACAGAAATGTTGCAATAACAGAGCTTGCAAAAATCTCAAGGCTCCCACTCAAACCAGAAAAAGACATGCAACATGCATTGCAAAGTAAGTTTGCTGTTGCAAATATTTCATCTGCACTTAGAAATCTTGCACTTGAGATCAACAAGATTGCAAATGATATCAGATTGATGGCATCAGGACCAGTTGCTGGATTATCAGAAATTGAGATTCCTGCAGTACATGCAGGTTCTTCTATAATGCCTGGCAAAGTAAACCCCTCACTTGCCGAATGCATGAACATGATATGCTTTAACATAATAGGAAACGATACTGCAGTAGCACATGCAGCTCAAGCAGGCCAGTTTGAGCTAAATGTAATGCTTCCTGGAATGCTAAAATGTGTTCTTGAATCAACAGATATGCTAAACAACTTTGTTCCAATATTTTCTGCAAATCTAATTGATGGTCTTGGTGCAAACAAAAAGAAGCTTCAACAGTATATTGAAAACAGTCCAGTCATCGTAACGTTGCTTTCACCAAAAATTGGATACCAAAAATCTGCTGAGCTCTTCAAAGAGTCGCTAAAAACAGGAAAGACCATACGAGAGCTTGCCGTATCAAAGAAATTACTTTCTAGCAAAGAAATAGATTCAATTCTAAGATAGATTTTCAAAATGGCAAAAATCTGGCTTGAGGCATACGGCTGCTCTGCAAGTTTTGCAGACTCGGAAATGATTGCAGGTCTCCTAGTCAATGGAGGCTACACTTTGGCAAATAATTCCAAGGAATCTGATCTGAATCTGATTGTGACCTGCTCTGTAAAGGATGCTACTGCAAACAAGATGATTCACCGCATAAAAAAACTAGGAACAAGGCCACTTGTTGTGGCAGGCTGTCTTCCAAAGGCAGAAAAAGATACAGTTGAAAGATTCTCAAATAAAGCAAGCCTCATGGGTCCAAACGCTCTTGGAAAGACACTTGAGATAATAAGCTCAACTCTAAATGGACACAGAAAAGTAGAGCTAGCTGATACAGATCTGTCCAAAGTAGGATTACCAAAGGTTCGCCTCAATCCAGCTGTTGGGATTGTAGAGATTGCAAGCGGTTGTATGAGTGAATGCACGTTCTGCCAGACAAAGCTATCAAAAGGAGACCTGACAAGCTATAGAATAGGCGACATTGTAAGACAGGTAAAAAATGAGATAGCTGAAGGGTGCAAGGAGGTATGGCTTACATCAACTGACAATGGATGTTATGGACTAGACATTGGCACTGATCTTCCAACACTTGTTGATAATGTGGCAGAAATTCCAGAGGACTTTATGATTAGAGTTGGCATGATGAACCCAATGTATGTGCCACGTATCAGAGACAATCTTCTCAGATCATTTGAAAACGATAAAGTCTTCAAATTTTTGCATGTGCCTGTACAGTCTGGGAGCAACAATGTATTACATGACATGAAGCGTGGTCATACAGCAGAAACCTTTAGAGATATTGTAAAGCGGTTTAGAGGTAAATTTTCTGAATTTACCATTTCTACAGACATTATAATTGGCTTTCCAACAGAGACAAGACAAGACTTTGAGGAAACTGTGAAATTGTTAAAAGAAACAAGGCCTGACATTGTCAATATCTCAAAGTATAGCCAAAGGCAAGGAACTAGCGCAGCAAAACTAGACCAGATAGATGTAGCCGAAGTCAAGCGCAGAAGCAAGATAATCTTTGATTTAGCAAACAAGATTTCACTTGAGAACAACAAGAGATGGCTTGGATGGAGAGGCCAAGTATTATTTGATGAAATGTCAGATGGCCAAATCAAAGGCAGGAACTTTGCCTACAAATCAGTTTTGGTTGCAAGGCCTATAAAAATTGGGCAAAAAGCACAGATCGAAATAACAGACGTGACAACTCATAGCTTGATCGGTGCGATCGCAAGTTAATTTTTTTAGATCGGCGATTTGATTAAAACTACGTAAGAAGGTTTTTTATCATATTTTGTAAAGTAGGTTCGAATGGCCTTTCAACTCTCACAGCCTACTTTGGTAATAGGACTTGGTGGTGCAGGCTCAAAACTAGCCATAGATGCACACAAAAACCTTGATGCTGACTGCCTACTAATTAGCCATGATAAACATGACCTCAAACATGATTGTGGTACAATTTCGGTAAACACAGGCTCTATTGTAAGTCCCTCAACATACCTGATAAGAGGCTATGCAGACAAGGTCTCTTCTGAGATAAAATCAAGAATTTCAAACTATTCTTCCATTGTTTTAGTAGCAAACTTGGCAGGAAAAGCAGGTTCTGCCATTGCACCAATTGTTTCTCATCTATGTAAAGAGTCAGGAAAAGATCTAATCTCTTTTGCAATTATGCCATTCAAGTTTGAAAAAGATAGAATCTTTCAGGCAGGAATTTCACTAAAGCGACTAAGAGAAGACTCTACATGCATTGTAGTTGATAATGATGCGCTTCTTGACTGCAACCCAGACTTGACACAAAAAGCATGTTATGATATTGCCAACTCTGCAATGCTACATGTAATTAATTCGCTAAAATCATCATCTCTTGCAGATGGAACAAGTATCTTGTCTACAAGCAAAGCTGGAGATGTTGAAATATCGCTAAGAGAATCAATCAAGATGTTATATGAAGATGCACCACCAAGCAGTGTAAAGAGATCTATTTTGTATGTTCTTGGAAGCGATGTTACAGTTGGAACATTAAACTCAATTACAAATATTTCAAGTAAAGTATTTGGAAATGATACCACACAGGTTGGCGTATCAACAAGTTCTTCTGAGAAATCAAATGTCATAATGCTGTCAACTATTCAAGGCGAGACACGCTTTGACAGATATGATCCATTAGGTATGATACCAAGCGATCATGTACTTGACTGGCAGAATCCAGACTGCAGCATTAGCTGCGATTTGAACTTGTATCAGTTAGAATAAAGCTAGTCTTTTTTTGCAGTCTTTTTTGGTTTTGATTCTTTTTTAGCTGTAGATTTCTTTTCTGTTGCTTCTTTTGATTTTTTAGCAGGCTTTTTTTCTGGTGTAATTTCTTTTTCTTGTTTCTTTGGTTTTGCTTCTTCTTTTACTTCGGCTACTTTTGTTTCTGGTTCTTTGACTTCCTCTTTTGGTGTTATCGCTTCTTTTGGTTTTGATTCTTTTTTCTCTTTTTTCTTTGACTCTTTTTCAGATTTTGGTTTTTCTTCAACTTCTTCGTATGGTGCAACTATGATGTGACCCTCATCGGTTTTTGTCATCTTGACTCTAATCTTTCTTGGTGGATGGCGTATCCCACGTTCCCAGATTTTCTGATTAAGCTCGTCTTCAATTTTGATTTCTTGTGTTTTCATGTGGTGCCTTGCAAACTCTCTAACCATGTTAATTGCCCGTTTTGCCCTTTGGTTGTTTGGGCTAAGCAGCACTTTTCCCAAGTTTATCGTATATACGCGCTCAAGTTCTTGTGACATTTATCCCACTCCAACATCTGTTTGTCTCCATGCTCTACGTTTTGGATTTGTACGTACTGTTCTTTTTGTCCGTACAATAACCCAAGCTGGAACTGGAGATGCTTGTTTTATCTTTTTCATTAATCGTGTTTTTCGTGGGCCTTGTTTTCGTGCTGCCATAAAACTTGTGGCACGCCAAGCTCTTTTTAAATGAATCTCAGATTTTTCTAAATCAAATTTTGACTTGACATCAAATCTACAATCTGTTTTAGCATTCTTGCAGAAGCACCCCAGACAATTTTATTTTCAAAAGTAAATGTATACATTTCTTGAATCGATTTGTGATGTGGATTTGGATCATCTGCCAATGTTTTTAGAAATGGAATCATTGGAATGTGCAATATTGTTTTTACCTCATGATTTGCTCTAAGATTAGATATGCTGTCTAATATTGAAATAAATGGAATTATTTTAAATCCGGAATTAAGTGTGGTAACGGGCTTTAGCTGTCCAATTATTTTGTTTTTTGAAATTTCTAGTCTGATTTCTTCTTTTGTTTCACGCAGTGCTGTGTCTAGGAGATCATTGTCTTTTTTATCGAACTTTCCTCCAGGAAATGAAATCTCGCCTGCATGAGAGTTCATGGTTTCTGGCTTTTCTGTCATTATGATATTTGGTTCTGTACCATAAATTGCAATCATGACAGATGCAAGTTTGTTTTTTCCATCATCAGATATTTCTGGAGAAATTTTACTTGATAGCGCGGCTTTGAGTTTTCCAAGTTCCATATATAGTAATAAAATTCGTTTGTTATTGATTTTATCTTTCTAAA